>VMHT01181124.1_pt1 | contig 19762 bp, 19 predicted proteins | sample 4693611 | NCBI WGS metagenome assembly VMHT01 (sample SAMN12280063, study PRJNA550983) | marine metagenome | isolation source: seawater sampled from same location over 5 years 0.02-0.2 micron viral filtrate | place: USA: collected off the coast of southern California halfway between the port... ...
GCCTTTAGACAGCTTAAATTTAGCCGATGCCATTAATAGTTCTTAATTTTGCGGTCTAAAAGGAAATCATGACCCAGTTAAGTGTAAACATCAATAAAATCGCCACACTAAGAAACTCCCGTGGGGGAAATGTCCCCGACCTGCTCAAAGTTGCGGCAGACTTACAAAGTTTCGGTGCTCAGGGCATTACCATTCATCCCAGGCCGGATCAACGCCACATTCGCTACGATGACGCCTTGGCCTTGCCCGCTGTATTGACCACCGAATTCAATATCGAAGGGAATCCCATCCCAAAATTCTTCGATTTGGTCTTACAGATCCAACCCGATCAGGTGACCCTGGTTCCCGATGCCGAGGATGCTATTACTTCCAACGCCGGCTGGGATACCATCAAACATAAAGATTTTTTGGTTGAGGTCATCAGTGAGTTTAAAAGCCACGGTATCAGAACCTCTATTTTTGTCGATCCCATTGAAAAAATGGTGGAAGGGGCTGAAAAAACAGGAACTGATCGTATTGAATTGTATACCGAAGCTTACGCCCAAAATTTTAAAAAAAATCCCGAAAAAGCAGTAGCTCCTTATACCCAAGCGGCTATAATGGCCAACAACTTGGGCATCGGTATTAATGCCGGACATGATCTGAATTTGGAGAACACGGCTTTTTTTGCTCAAAACATTCCCAATTTATTGGAGGTTTCCATTGGCCATGCACTGGTGAGCGAGTCCCTCTATCTGGGTTTTGAAAATGTCATCCCCATGTACCTGCAACGCCTGAGTTGATGAATATTTTACATTCCAACATCGTAGGATCGGGAGACGATCATTTTATCATTTTACACGGATTTTTGGGTATGGGGGACAACTGGAAGACCCATGCCAAACAGCTGGCCGAAAAAGGATATTGTGTTCATTTGGTGGACCAAAGAAACCACGGCAGGAGTTTTTGGAGCGATAAATTTGATTATGAGATAATGGCAAACGATTTGCTTCAATACCTGAATCACCATGGGATCAAACAAGGTATTGTGTTGGGTCATTCTATGGGTGGAAAAACAGCCATGGCTTTTGCCCTGCAATATCCCGATCGGGTACAAAAACTGATCATCGCCGATATTGCCCCCAAATATTATGCGCCCCATCACCAACAGATTTTGCCTGGACTGAGTACCCTAAACTTTGAAGAGATCACCTCACGAAAGGCCGCTGCCGAGCATTTGGAAAATTACATCCCTGATGCAGGGATCCGTCAGTTTTTACTTAAAAACTTGTATTGGGTTTCCGAAGGAAAATTGGGACTTCGCACCAATATTGCCGTATTAAAAAATGCCGCAGAAGCCATAGGCGCTGCCATCCAATCCCAAAAACAATACCACCAACCCACTCTTTTTCTTTATGGGGAACACTCCAATTATATCAATCCCAAGACCGATATAGAGATTTTACAATTTTTCCCCAAAGCAGAAATCGTTGAAATCAAAGGAGCCGGACATTGGCTCCATGCCGAACAGCCACTACTTTTTTTTAAGACTTTGACTCAATGGCTGATCTAATTTTTAGGTTTTATATTTTCTACACAAAACCACTAAAATGTGATAAAATATAACAAAATGTTACGAAGCCTGTTTGTCCCCCTAATTTTGCCGCGTTATGAACATTAACATCCGAAGGGCTGTAAAATCTGATTCCGAATCTGTCTTATTTTTGATCCGTGAATTGGCGATTTTTGAAAAGGAACCGGAGGCGGTGATCGTTACTCAGGCCCAAATTGAAAAAGACGGTTTTGGAGACCGTCCTTTATTTGAATGTTTTGTAGCTGAAGTGGCCGATCAAGTGGTCGGTATGGCTCTCTTTTATCCGCGCTATTCCACTTGGAAAGGGCCTACTTTCCACTTAGAGGATTTGATCGTTACGGAGCCGATGAAGGGCAAGGGAATAGGAACGCTTTTATTCCAGGCTTTTTTGAAACATGCCCACCAAGTAGGTGTAGAGCGGGTCGAATGGGCGGTTTTGGACTGGAACCTCCCGGCGATCGAATTTTACCAAAAAAGCGGAGCTTCCATTTTGGAGGATTGGAGAACCGTTCAAATGGACAAAAAAAGCATCAGCAACTATATTTCAAAAATTAATTTACAGGAATGAAAGTATTCAAGTTTGGAGGGGCCTCGGTCAAAGATGCCGCAGGGGTTAAAAACATTCTACGTGTTTTACGCCATACGGGTTTTAAAGATACCCTGATCGTGGTATCGGCTATGGGCAAAACCACCAATGCCTTGGAGCGAGTAGTCCGCTCCTTTTTTGAAAACAAGGAGCAGTTTCCTCAAGACCTGCAAAAGGTGAGGGAAGATCACCACCGTATCATTGAGGAGCTGTTTGAGTCGGAAAATGCAGTGATCAGTCAAAAAGTAAATGCCCTCTTTGATGGGGTTTTAACCTTTTTAGACACCACCGATGTACAGGAGTACAGCTTGGTTTACGACCAAGTGGTGAGTGTGGGGGAGTTGGTTTCCACCACCATCATCAGTGACTATATGGAAAGGGAAGGTATGGAAAATACCTGGTTAGATGTCCGTGAGTGTATCAAAACAGATGCCTATTTTCGCGATGCAAATTTATACTGGACAGATACCGAGGCTGCCATTCAACAGGCTGTCAATGGAAAAAGTACACTGATCTCACAGGGTTTTATCGGGAGTGCCCCCAATGGATTGACCACCACTTTGGGCCGTGAAGGGTCTGACTACAGTGCCGCCATCTTTGCTTATGCCTTGGGCGCTGATTCGGTAACCATTTGGAAGGACGTTCCGGGGGTATTGAACGGTGATCCGAGGAAGTTTAGCGATACGGTCTTGCTGCATCAAATCTCCTACGGTGAGGCCATTGAGTTGGCTTTTTACGGGGCATCGGTCATTCATCCCAAAACACTCCAGCCACTGCAACGCAAGGAAATTCCCCTCTATGTAAAATCCTTTGAAAATCCCCAAAACAATGGGACGGCCGTATCAAAAGGAAAAACACTCCATCCGGAAGTTCCCTGCTATATTGTCAAAAATGAACAAACCTTACTAAAATTGTCCTCCAAAGATTTTTCTTTTATTGTGGAGGAGAACATCAGTGAGATCTTTGCGCTTTTGCATCAATTTCAAATGCGTGTGGAGATGATCCAAAATTCGGCCATTAGTTTTTCAATATGTATTTATAATAGATATGGTAAGTTGGAACCTTTGTTAGAAGCACTTAAAACGAAGTTTAAAGTAGAGTTCACTGACGGGGTTTCCCTCTATACGATTCGCCATTTTGACAAACCGGCGATCAATTTTATTAAAAACAAGGTGGGCGAAATACTCTTAGAGCAGAGAACCCTAAACACGGCTCAGTTTGTGGTGAGGGAGAAGACCTAAAAAAATAATTTTTTGACTTTTTCTACAATGGTGGTGGCCAGTTTAATATGACTCTCCCGGGTCCATCCTGCCACATGGGGACTGAGGAGTACATTATCGGCCTTGGTCAAATATTGAAGTGCGGGGGATAGTTCTTTTTCATTGAAGATGGAGGAGAAGGATCGGGTTTCGTATTCCAAAACATCCAGTCCGGCACCCATGACTTTTTTGGATTTTAGTCCTTCGACCAGATCATCGGTAACCACAGCCGATCCTCGGGCGGTATTCAACAGCCAAAAGGGGTGCGCCATACCAGCAATAAATTTTTTATCGATCATTCCGCGGGTCTGTGGGTTTTGTGGAATGTGAAGGCTGATGACTTCGCACTGAGATTGCAGCTTTTCCCAACTGACCTGACGGGCATATTGATCCCCCACATTGTCCAAAATATCATAACAAAGGGTTTCGACCTCGAAGCCCGATATTCTTTGGGCAAAACTTTTTCCGGTATTGCCATAGCCAATGATGCCTACGGTTCTTCCGGAGAGTTCCCATCCTCGGTGGCCTTCCCGATCCCACCGGCCGGATTGAATGGCGGCATGTCCTGGTTTGAGTCGGTTCATCAAGGACAAAAGCATGCCCAGGGCGTGTTCTCCTACAGCATTTCTATTGCCCTCGGGCGCATTGATCAAATGAATGTTACGGGATTCTACGGCTTTTAAATCTATATTTTCAAGCCCTGCTCCTACACGACCAATGAATTGGAGTTTTTTGGCCCGGGACAAGAAATCCTCGTCTATGGGGTATTTGCTCCGGATGATGAGTCCGTCGTATTGATCTATTTTGGCCAATATCTCATCCAGTGAATCATCATAGGCAGGGTCATTTTGAAATCCTATGGCTTGAAGCCCTTCGATCAGGGCGGGATGATTTTCCTCTAAGTGTAAGACTTTCATGCCGCGCAATTAGAAACCCAAAAAGATTTTGGCCATATAAAAGAAAAGGAAAATACCAAAAATGTCATTGGCAGTTGTGATAAAAGGCCCGGTAGCGATGGCCGGGTCAATACCTCTTTTGTTGAGAATGATGGGAACAAAAGTACCGATCAATGCTGCAATGATGATGACGCCCATCATGGATCCGGCAATGGTGAGGCTTATGATGAGGTCTTGTTGGATGATCATGCCAAAGAGTATGAGGATAAGAGAGAGGGCCAAACCGTTGATCAGGCTCAATCCAACCTCTTTAAAAAGCAGGCTGACCAGTGAACCTTTAACCACATTGTTGGCTAAACCTTGTACGATGATAGCGGAGGATTGTACCCCTACATTCCCGGCCATGGCCGCGATCAGCGGGGTGTAGAAAAACAGGCTTCTCAGTTCGGGCAGTTCCATGACTTGCTCAAAATCCTGGAGGATGAACACACTGCCCAAACCGCCCAGGAGTCCAAGAAAAAGCCAGGGTAATCTTGCCTTGGTAAGTTCGAAAATACCATCATTGGCTTCTACATCGTTGGAAATTCCCGCCGCCAATTGGTAGTCTTTTTCGGCCTCTTCTTTGATCAGGTCAACGATATCGTCGATGGTGATGCGTCCCATGAGCTGTTTTTTGTTGTTGACCACCGGGATGGCTTCTAGGTCGTATTTGGACATGATGCCGGCTACCTCTTCTCCTGGTTGATCTACGGTTACATAATCGACCTTGGGGATGTAAATGTCCTTGACGATGGCCCTGGAGTTGGCAGTGATGAGGTCTTTAAGGGAAAGCCGTCCTTTGAGAACGTTTTTGTCGTCAACCACATAAATGGAGTGTACTCGGGTCACTTCCTCTGCTTGGGCGCGCATGGCATTGAGGCATTTGAGTACGCTGAGCCCTTCTTCTACTTTTACCAATTCTTTGGCCATCAAACCTCCTGCAGTATTTTCGTCATAGGTAAGGAGTTCGCGAATGTCTTCTGCATGTCCCGTGTCACTGATCTGTGACATGACCCTTTCTTGGCGTTCTTCGGGCAATTCGCCGATCAGGTCAGCGGCATCGTCAGTATCTAGTTCTTCGATTTCCTCTGCAATTTCTTTGGCGGAGAGGTTTTCTAAGATGCCTTCTCGGATGTCTTCATCGACTTCTGCCAAGGCATCGGCTGTTTTGTCACTGCCTAATAATTTGACCAGATAGGTCGCCTGATCGGTTGAAAGTTCATAGATGATCTCAGCAATATCGGCGTAGTGCAGGTCTTTGAGTTTACTTCGCAGCTTTTTGTCGGAGCCATTATCGATCAACTCCTTGATGAACTTTATCCCGGTTTTGTCAATTTCAAATTTTGGCATTTCCCACTTTTTTGGTCAGTTCTATGAATTGGGCCGCAGACAATTTTTCGGGCCGCAGGTCAAAGATACTATCTTCTAATATAAGTTGGGGAATGTTCAGGCTTTTAAGGCTGTTTCTCAGTGTTTTCCTACGTTGTTGAAATCCGGTTTTAACGATTTTAAAGAGCAACTTTTGATCGAAATCGATGATCAGATCTTCCTTTCTTTTGAGTGAGAGTACTCCCGAATCTACTTTTGGTGGGGGAGAAAAAACACCGGGGGAAACATTGAAATGATATTGGGTGTAGTAATAGGTTTGACACAAAACGGAGAGAATACCATAGGCTTTGGTACCGGGTTTTTCGCAGATCCTTTGGGCGACCTCTTTTTGAAACATACCACAAAAAAAAGGGAGGTATTGGCGGTATTCCAAGGCTTTGAAAACAATTTGACTGGAAATGTTGTAGGGGAAGTTTCCGATGATTCCAAAGGCTTGGCCATTAAATATTTTTGAGAGGTCCATTTTGAGAAAATCCTCATTGAGGAGGTGGTTTTGCATCTCGGGATATTTGCGGTTGAGATAGGTTACGGATTCTGTATCAATTTCAATCAATTTAAGATTTTTGACTTTTGGGATCAAGAATTGGGTGAGTACACCCATGCCCGGGCCTATTTCCAGTATGTTGTCACAACTTTGTTGATGGAGTAATTCCGTAATTTTTTGAGCGATGTTTAGATCATTCAAAAAATGTTGTCCTAATTTTTTTTTAGGAGAAACGGATTTCATGGGTATTCTTTTATGATAAGTAGTTGACTGCTGAAATGGAGTACGGATTCACCAAATGCCATCTTGATTTGCTCTTTTAGCGCTTGGTCTTCGATGTTTATGAAACTTTGGAGCAAATCCTGGTTGGAAATTTGATACTGTAGGGCATAGACTGCTCCTTCCAAAGGGTTGTTGGTATTCAGTTTTAGGATGGAGGTGCCACTTATTTTTTCAGATTTAGAAATATCATTGAGTTGAAGATCGACCCATTCCAGCCATTGTTTTTCGACCTCCGGTGCCACATTGCATGTGACATTATAAAGTATCATCCGATCAGTTGATTATTTCAAAACCGGTATATGGAACCAATACTTTTGGTATTTTGATCCCATGGGGGGTTTGATGATTTTCGAGTAAGCCTGCAACCACTCGGGGGAGGGCCAGTGAACTTCCGTTAAGGGTATGTACGGCTTGTTTTTTTCCATTGTTGTCTTTGTATCGCAGTTGCAATCGTTCGGACTGAAAGCTGTTGAAGGTTGAAACAGAGCTGATTTCCAACCATCTTTTTTGGGCGGTGGAATAGACTTCAAAATCGAAGGTCAGTGCGGCGGTAAAACCGAGATCGCCCCCGCAGAGTTTTAAAATACGATAGGGGAGTTCCAATTCTTCTAAGATGCTCTTGACGTGATCGACCATTTGATCCAATGCAGCTCTGGAATTTTGGGGTTCCTCAAGCCTTACAATTTCGACTTTGTCAAACTGATGAAGTCTATTGAGTCCCCTGACGTTGGCGCCATAGCTTCCCGCTTCTCGGCGGAAACAGGGGGTGTAACCGGTAAGACAAATAGGAAGGTCTTTGGCCTCTAAGAGTTGGTTTCTAAAAAGATTAGTTAGAGGTACCTCAGCCGTAGGGATGAGATAGAGTCCATCTTCGGGAACATGATACATCTGCCCCTCTTTATCGGGCAACTGCCCGGTTGCGAATCCTGAATCTTCGTTCACCAAATGGGGCACTTGAAATTCAGTATAACCGGCAGCAGTATTTTTGTCTAAAAAGTATTGGATAAGAGCTCTTTGGAGTTTGGCACCTTTCCCCTTGTAAACGGGGAATCCGGCACCGGTGATTTTACTGCCCAAGTCAAAATCAATCAAGTCGTATTTTGAAGCCAATTCCCAGTGGGGTAGCGAATGCTCCTTTAAATTGGGAATGGTTCCTGCGCTAAATACTTCCTCATTGTCGTTCTCCGAGTTCCCTGAGGGAACACTTTCGTTAGGTACATTGGGAATTTGAGTTCGGATCGACAAAAGGGCCACTTCAACGCTTTGTAGTTCCTCTTGTAAGGCTTTTCCGGTGGTTTTTAAATCTGCGGTTTGCGATTTTAGTGCATTGGCTTTTTCTGCTTGTCCTGATTTAAAAAGGGTTCCAATTTCTTTGGCCAGTTGATTGCTTTTCGAAAGGGTTTCATCCAATTGGCTTTGAAGTGCTCTTCTCTTTTGATCTGTTTCAAGCAGTTGGTCCACCAGCTCCGGCTGTGGAAAATTTCTTTTGGCCAACCCCTCTTTGATTTTTTCAGTCTGTTCTCTCAGGTATGCAAGCGGTAGCATGTGATTGTTTTTTCGGTGTAAAGTTAGAAGAAACCAACGGATTAATTAAAATTTAAAGGTATTTTGAGATTAATTCTCTGCAGCTTTTTTGGTCGACACCGAGTTGTTCCTGCAGTGACTCCAGTGAGTCATATTTTTGTTCGTCTCTTATTTTTTCCAGCAGTTCAATGTTTAATATATTTCCATAAAGGTCGCCGTTAAAGTCGAAAAAATAAGTTTCGATTTGGGTTTGTTTACCGGAGACCGTGGGGCGTTTTCCGACATTCATCATTCCAAAATATTTTTGGTTTTTTAAATGGCTTTGAACCAGATAAACCCCATTTTGAGGTTTGAGCTTGTATTCTTCTTTGATGTTTATATTGGCGGTAGGATAGCCCATTTTTCTTCCGATTTTGTCTCCTTTTACGACTGTTCCACTGAGCAAAAAAGGTCTTCCCAAATATCGGTTGGCCTTTTTAATATCGCCGGAAATGATAGCATTTCTTATTTTGGTAGAACTCACCGCTATGAATTCTATGTCTTGGACCGGAATTTCTTCTACTGTAAAATTGTAATCCAACCCAAATTGGATTAAGTCTTTAACCGTTGCTTCTCGGTTTCTTCCAAATCGGTGATCGTATCCAATGATGAGTTTTGAAATGCCAAGCCCATTAACCAAAATGTCTCTGGTGTATTCTATGGCTGTCATTCTGGAAAATTCGAGAGTAAAGGGTTGGACAATGAGAAACTCTACCCCTAATGTTTCCAAAAGTTTCCTCTTTTCCTCCAGCGTATCGATCATTTTGAGTTGGGTGTCTTTTTGTAAAACCATTCTGGGATGTGGGAAAAAGGTGAGTACCAAAGCACATAGATCTTCTTTTTTTGCTTTTGATACCAGATTGCGAATGATTTTTTTATGTCCAATGTGAACCCCGTCAAAGGTTCCTATGGTGAGTATTGCGGGTTTTTTGGGTCGGTAGTTTTTTATATTATGGATGACCTCCATTTAAAAAATTTGATATTTATCAAAAGTACATCTAATATTCTTCAAGATTAATATTCTTTTTTTTTAAATTATGAAATTAAAAACCCGATTTTGACAATATTTCGTTTTTGTCTTTATTTATTTACTGCATTGCTCATTGGTTTGTCGGGTGTCAGTGCACAGCAATTTTGGTCTCTTGCCTCGGATGATCCCATGGGGTATCTCTCCATTTCTAATGATAAAGGACGGTTTGTAATGGATTTTGATGCAGCTGCATTTCAAAATACATTAACCAATTCAAAAGGGATCAATTTTTTGGCAGGTAAAGATCAGGTGGAAATGGTTTTACCGAATGAATGGGGAAAAGAGGAGGTGTTTGAGCTCAAAAAAGCAGCGGTATTGTCGCCGGACTTACAAGCAAAATTTCCCGGTATCAGAACCTACGTTGGAAGAAGCCGAGAACGCCCTGATGTTCATATTAGACTTTCTTATACGCCCATAGGAATTAATGCTTGGATGCGTTATCCCAATGGAGAAAGTAGATTTTTACAGCCTTTAGGAGGTCAAGAAAACCATTATCTTTCTTATGCTCGATCAATGAAAAGTGCTGACAAAGATTTTAATTGTAACACCTCTCTAAAGGACAATTGGAAAGATTTAAGCTTGCCGAGTACCGATCATAAAAGTTTTAGAAAAGCAAATACGGGAGTTATAAAAACCTTTAGACTGGCGATATCGACCACGGGGGGCTATACCTCTTTTTGGGGAGACGACGATCCTTCCAATGGAACGAACAAGGAGGATGCTTATGCGGCTGTGGTCACTACCATTAACAGGGTTAACGAAGTCTTTGAAACCGAGTTGGGCATACATTTGGAGTTGGTGTCGGGACTCGATTTGATCTTCCCCAATGTAGATACTGACCCTTATACAAGTGATTTAAACAAACAGGTTCAAGAGACTATAGACGAAATTTTCGGTGCAGAGAACTATGATATAGGCCATCTGTTTGCCTTTGCCAGGGACGGAGGAAACGGCAATGCCGGTAGTGTAGGAAGTGTTTGTCGAAATGGTTTTAAAGGAAGTGCTTTTAGTGCGCATCCTTTTCAGGGTACTACTGATGATCCTTTTCTTAATGATCATTTTGATATTGACTATGTAACCCATGAAATGGGTCATCAATTTGGAGCTTTTCACACGTTTTCCCATACCAATGAGTTTGAAGGGTTCAACAGTGAACCCGGAAGTGGATCGACCATAATGGGATATGCGGGGATTGTTGGCTTGGATAATGTTCAGCGCCATAGTGATCCATATTTTCATTATCACAGCATCCATAATATCAACGACTATACCGATACACAAACTTGTTTCACTTCAACCGTAAATGAAAATCAAATTCCCACTGCTTCTGCCAATCGAGACTATACTTTGCCCATAGGAACGGCCTATGAATTAAAGGCTTCAGGAACCGATCCCGACGGTGATGTGTTGTACTATTGTTGGGAGCAATTGGATACAGGCCAAGTAGATGCGTCCAATTTTGGGCCTTACAATCATTTGGGTGCTCAGGCAAGGTCTCTGCCACCCTCTATCAGTTCCATCAGAACTATTCCTGGAATGGATGTGGTCTTGGAGGGAAATTTGACAATAAACAATCCACAGACGGGGGGGCAATGGGAAACGGTGTCTTTGGTGGACAGAACAATGACTTGGGCAGTAACGGTAAGAGATCGCTACCCGACATCCGAGGATGCAAAAGGGAGGATGGCTTTCGATGTTAAAGTGCTTAAAGTTATTTCCGATGCAGGGCCTTTTGTAGTGAGTTCGCAAAATCAAGAGGGGATCATTTGGGAAGGTGGATCCAAGCAGACCTTGAAGTGGGAGGTCGCCCAAACCGATCAAGCCCCCATAGAGACGCAATTTGTCTCCGTACTCTTGTCGACAGATGGAGGGCAGACCTTTGGAAAAAGCTTGCTTTCCTCCACACCCAACGATGGGGAAGAGGTGATAACGGTCCCCGGGGGCATAAGCTCTGACCGAGTCAGGATCAAAATTGTACCCGACAACTCTATTTATTTTGCGGTCAACTCCCATGATATTGAAATCACACCGGCACCTTTTGTTTTGACCTTCGATCGTTATGATCAAGAGGCTTGTCAGAATGATGTGACTTTTGGATTTGATTTTGAAATATTTTCGGATACCGATGACAGGGTGAGTTTGAGTTTTAACGATCTTCCCTCAGTCCTTTCGGCTCAGTTTTCGCAAAATGACTTGACAAGTGTCGTTCCGTCTGGAACCATCAGGATTTCGGGTTTTGAAAACCTTCCACCTCAGGACTTGACCTTGACATTACGGGCATCAGGACAGACCTTGACTCGTTCTATTGATTTGGAGGTAAAAATCAGGGAAGGTAATTTTGCGGGAGTTCAACTCTTGGCTCCGATTCATCCTGAACAAGAACAGAGTCGAACGGTAAGCCTAAGTTGGACTACCCTTCAAAATGCAAGTGAATATGCCATTGAAGTCTCCAAATCGGAAACTTTTTCGAGTTTAACCCATTCCAAAACGGTCGATTCCTCATCCACTACCCTTAAAGGCCTGGATTTTAGTTCGGCCTATTTTTGGAGGGTAAAGCCCATTAATACTTGTGGTGAAGGGGCTTATTCTGAGGTCGGAACTTTTAGGACCTATACGGTCAATTGTAATACCTATAGTGCTGACGGATTGCCTACTCAAATAAAAGATGCGTTGGGTAGCATAGTGAAAACTACGGCTGTGAATCTGGACATCTACGATCAGGCAGTGATCCAGGATCTCAACGTGAATGTGTCCATAGATCACAGTTATATTGGGGATATATCCCTTTACTTGGTCGCTCCCGACAATACGCGTATCAAATTGTCCCAAAATATTGGTGATGATCAAGACGATTACAGGGATACCGTTTTTGACCAAGAATCCTCGAGATCCATTGTTTTTGCATTGCCCCCTTTTACAGGTTCGTTTCGACCTCAGGGAGATTTATCTGTCCTCAACGGAAAAAGTCTTAAAGGCAGGTGGACCCTTGAAGTTAAGGATTGGTACGATGATTTTGTGGTAGGTTCACTGGATGCATTTTCGATTACTGTTTGTTATAGAGGTAATGTTGTTGTGGATTCAGACAACGATGGTGTGGCAGATGTCTTGGACAATTGCCCCACTGTTCCCAATGCTGATCAATCCGATTCAAATGAGGATGGCATGGGGGATGTTTGTGATCTCTACACTAGCGATAATTTTGGTTTGAGGAAGTCAAACCCCACTTGCATCGGTAAAAACAATGGTTCGATTTCCATTTCGGCTGTTGCACATTTTGATTATCGACTCAGTATCAGTGGGCCAAATGGTTTTAGAAAAGAAGAGTCATTTACTCATGAAAATGAAATGACAATTTCTAATTTGGGCAAAGGAGAGTATACGATTTGTATCAGCTCTCCGGATAATGTTGATTTTGAAAGGTGTTATGATACGCAGTTGCTAGAGCCGGATCCGCTAAGTATGGATACACAGTTGATCGCTAGGGATTTATCGGTAACTGTAGATTTGTCGGGAGGACAAAACTATAAGCTCAGGCTTAATGAAAATAGTTACTCACTCCAGACCGGACAGCATCGATTTGCACTCAGAACGGGCTTGAATACCTTAGAGGTTACAACAGATTTGAATTGTCAGGGTAAATTAGTAAAAGAAATTTATGTTTCGGAGGATTCTAGTGTTTATCCAAACCCTGCATCAGAAGTTGTAAATGTTTCGGTAGGTGGAACAGCAATGCAGGCGGATATTTTATTATTTAATTTTCAGGGAGATATTTTGTATCACAAAGAACTTATTCTTAATCCGTTCAAAAGAATTACTCAAATTCCAGTAGATTATTACCCCCCCGGTGTGTATTTAATTCGGGTAATTTCAGGAGAAAGAATAGAAAATTTTAAACTCTTAAAACGCTGATGAAAAGGTATTTGTGTGTTTTTTTATTGATATTTGCGGCTTGTAAGAAAGAAGTCATCCCAGATCCTGAACCGGCGCTTTTGATAGGTCCTGAGAACAACTATAATTGCAATACGGCCATACGGATTAGTGATCAGCAAAGTCAAGTAAACTTTAGTTGGCATGAGGCTCTTCATACTGACGAATACGAATTGGTGGTTAGAGATATTTTAACCAATGTGGATCAAAAAAAATTAACTTTACGCCTTACCTCTAGTGTTGTTTTGCAACGTGGAAAACAGTACTCTTGGTGGGTTAATTCCAAATCGGAGCAAACAGAAAATATTACAAAAAGTGAAGTTTGGACTTTTTATTTGGAAGGGCTGTCCACGAGCAGTCACTTTCCATTTCCGGCAAAACTGCTTAGTCCGGAAAACAATGCCCAGGTCAGTTTAGAGAATGGAAGTTTAACTCTGAGATGGGAGGCAGTTGATTCGGATAACGATATAGAAAGTTATGATGTGTATTTAGGAGCCGATCCCGATGATTTAAATTTGGCAGTAGAAAACTTAACATCCAACAGCCTAACTACCACTTTGAATTCTGATCAATATTACTATTGGAAAGTTGCTACCAGAGATCAGGAAGGGAATATTTCCCATTCGAGCATAGGGGTCTTTAGGACTTCTCCATAGGAGGTTTGGTATTGAATTTATTCATGGTTCTGTCTAATCCCATTTGGGTAAATGAAAGAACAATTTCGTTGCATTGTGGTAGTGTTTTGTTCACTTTTTCCGCTTCTTTTTCGGTGAATTTACCCAGTACAAAGTCAACTTGATTGAATGTTTTTTCTTCGCTTTTGATGCCAAATCTAAGTCTTGGATAATGGGCAGTATTGAGTTGGGATTCAATGTCTTTTAGACCGTTGTGTCCTCCATCACTTCCTTTTGCTCTGAGTCGCAGCAAAGCAAACGGAAGGTGAAGGTCGTCTGTGATGATGAGGATGTTTTGCAGGGCTATGTTTTCCTTCAAAGCCCAATACCTGACCGATTTTCCGCTACGATTCATGAAAGTGGAAGGTTTGAGGAGAATGATCTTTTTTCCTTTGTGGTTGAAACTTCCCTTTGCACCCAGTTTGAGTTCGGTCATTTGAACTTCAAACTTTTTGGCCATAAAATCAATGACTTCAAAACCAATGTTGTGTCGAGTTTTAAGGTATTCATTCCCTATATTTCCCAAACCTACAATCAAATATTTTGTCATGTCAATGGGTTTTGTTTTACCAAAAAGCCACTTGAATAGCATATTGTAAAATTAAAAAAAGCATCTCAAGGGGAGATGCTTTTTTGTATAATTGATAGAAGTTGTTTATTCCTCTGCTGAGCTGCTTTCGCCCTCTGCTGAAACTTCTCCTTCTTTAGTAGCTTCTCCTTCTAGTTCTGCTTCATCTTCAAGGCTCATAGAGGCTCTGGAAGTTCTTACTTTACAAACTACTGTGTTGTCCGGGTGGAGAATGGTGAAACCCTCACTTTCCAGATCAGCAGTAGAAATTTTATTTCCTAGTTTGAGTGAGGAAATATCTACATTGATAAAATCAGGTAAATTTTTGGGGAGTGCCCTTACCTTGAGTTTGCGTTTGCTTACCACTAAGGTACCTCCCTCGAGCATTACTCCGGGGGCAGACCCTTCAATGATAACGGGAATTTCCATGTTCACCTCTTTTTCGTCGGATAGTTGATAGAAATCAACATGCAAAATTTTGTCACCTACGGGATGAAACTGAATGTCTTGTAGAATGGCATTTATCTTTTGACCCCCATTAATGTCGAGGACAACAGTATGCGCATTGGGTGTGTAAACTAACTTGCTGAAATCAAGTTCATTCGCGGAAAAATGGAGTGGATTTTCACCTCCATACAATACGCAGGGAACTTTATCAGCATTACGTAGGGCTTTGGTGGCGACCTTGCCTACGCTTTCTCTTTTGGATCCTTTGATGGTAATCGATTTCATGAAATTATTTTACATTATAAATTTTGAGCTTATTGACCGGTTGGAATGAACATTTTTCATTACCTCAGCAAATAATGGGGCGCAAGATAACACTTTTAACTTAGGGTGACTAACTTTTGGAGGAATAGAATCGGTAACAATCAATTCTTCGAGTTGGGAACCCTCGAGTTTTTCATATGCACTGCCGGAGAGCAGTGCGTGTGTGCAGATGGCACGAACAGAAACAGCACCACGGTCTTTCATCAAATCAGCAGCTTTGGTAAGGGTTCCGGCAGTATCTACCATGTCGTCTACCAGTATCACATTTTTTCCTTTTACATTTCCAATAAGTTCCATATGTGAGATGATATTGGCTTTTTCTCTTTGCTTATAACAGATCACAACATCGCTGCTCAGGAATTTTGAATAAGCATAAGCACGTTTAGAACCTCCCATATCCGGTGAGGCAATGGTTAGATCAGACAGCTTTAGTGAATTGATATAAGGCAGGAAAATGGTGGAGGCAAACAGGTGATCCACGGGTTTTTCAAAAAACCCTTGGATCTGATCGGCGTGTAAGTCCATGGTGATGATCCGAGTGGCTCCGGCCGCCTCTAACAATTTTGCAATCAACTTAGCCCCTATAGGGACTCTGGGTTTGTCTTTTCGGTCTTGCCTTGCCCAGCCAAAATAAGGGATCACTGCCGTAATGTGTCGGGCTGAGGCACGCTTTGCAGCATCTAACATCAATAGTATTTCCATCAAGTTCTCGGAAGAGGGATGGGTAGAGCCTATGATAAAGATACGTGCACCACGAACCGATTCCTCAAAGGAAGGCTGAAACTCTCCGTCACTGTAGCGCGAAAAGTTGACTTTTCCAATCTCAATTCCAAAATGATCGGCAATGGTTTTGCCTAAGGCTTCGCTTTGCGTACAAGCGAAAATTTTTGCGGGAGTTTCCATAGAAAATTTATATAGACAAATTTAAAAATAAAATAATGCTTCACCTTATTGATGATTTTTAAATTGGCGGCAAAAATATTTTACTACTTTTGTGAGCCGTTTCGGTAAAGCTTGTTAGGCCTCGGTGGCGGAACTGGTAGACGCGCTGGATTCAAAATCCAGTTCTTTCGGGAGTGTGGGTTCGATTCCCACCCGAGGTACAAACCGCTTTTTAATTCTATGAAGCGGTTTTTTTTATGAAATGACAGACTTGAATCTAATGCCATGTTCGGTAGTTAGGTGACTTATAAGAGAAATACTCGTGGCATTTGCAAAAAACAAAAAAGTAGCATTGCTTTCCCTCCATAGAATGTTGTTTTGTTTTTTGATCAGGCTAAAGCCACAGAAAAACTGTCCGATAAGTCGGGGCAGAAAAGCAAAGAAGGTTTTTGTCGAACGCGGAAGTCCGTCCCAATTGTGAGCAATGATCAATATAATACCCAGTCCGAACAGTATCGCCCCCAATATCCCCAAAACGATCAATAGTCGGTAGGTCGATGAGCCGCTCTTGTTTTTATAGTGATCCAGAATCTTGTCAGCGGTCTTTTGTGTAATGATCCCCGCTTTAATGAGTTCAGGTAGTTCTTTAAGGATTCGCATGATTGGGGCTTAAATGGTTGCTAACTAATATATATCCTTTAATATGGTATTTAGCCCCCCTAATTATGACGGCTAAACGCTATCATGTTTATATCCCCTATGTCCTCAAAAAAAACTAAAACCAAAAACAGTTCATGGCAGTAGTAGGATCGGGGGACATTGAAGATATAAATTTTTGGGATAAAAATCGTTTTACCTCCGAATTAAATAATTGTAAACCATTGTTTTATATACTTTTTTTAATATATACATATTAAAAATTAGAGGTTTTTAAGGTGTTTTTTAAATTTGGAACAACTGTTTTTTTAAATAATTTTTTCTGATTAAAATGTATCTTTGAGAGATGAAGAGAAGAAAAGCGATTCAAACCATTGCTCTGGGTTCGGGTGGACTTGGGCTATTAAACCATTGTACATTTATTTCTGATGTTCCTCCCGTTTTGGAGGAAAAAGATCAACATCTTGTCAGTCTATTGACTGAGGCTATTTTGCCTGTCAAAAGTGAGGAGTTTCACACTCCGGAGACCCGAATGGAATTTATTTTAAATCAAATGGGAGGTACCCTTATTAAGGAAGAGTTGGAGGGCTACAAGAACGGCCTAACGATATTCAAAGGAGTGGTGGAGCAGACTTTTTTAGAGCCCTATGAAGCATTAGATTTTGAGGTTCAAGACTACACCGTTCGGAGGGCTTTGGCTCATCCGGGTGACTTGGGATATTTTATGGGTAAAAACCGTGAGTGGTCCCTGCGTCATTTCATGACTTCTGAGCGTTACATGACCGAGTTCCTTAATTACGAATTTATCCCCAACCGATATTTGGGTTGTGTTCCCGTTTAAACCCTAAAGAAGATGATGAAAGAAAACCAATTTGATACCATTGTAGTTGGGGCAGGTATGTCCGGAGGTTGGGCGGCCAAAGAATTTTGTGAACAAGGTTTTAATACCTTAATGATCGAACGGGGAAGAAACGTAGAACATTTAAAGGATTACCCTACTACCAATATGTTGCCCTGGGAGTTTAAGTACCGTGGTAGTCTTCCGGCCAAGATCCGTGAGGAAAATCCCATTGCCGCCAGTTGTTATGCCTTTAGAGAAGATGCCATGCATTTTTTTGTCAAGGACAAGGAGCACCCCTATATACAGACCAAGCCTTTTGAATGGATTCGCGGCTATCAGGTAGGGGGCAAGTCGATAATGTGGGCCCGACAGGTGCAACGCTGGAGCAACTTGGATTTTGAAGGCCCGGCTCGCGACGGATTTGCCGTGGATTGGCCCATCCGATACAAAGACCTTGACCCTTGGTACACCTATGTAGAAAAATTTGTGGGGGTGAGTGGTAACAAAGATGGTTTGGAGATCCTTCCCGATGGGGACTTTCTAAGGCCCTTTGGAACCAACTGTGTGGAAGATTACTTCAGTGAGCAGATGAAAAAACACTACAAGGATCGCCATGTGATCTATGGCAGATGTGCCCACCTTACGGAAAGCAAGCCCATCTATGTGGAGCAGGGCAGGGGGCTCTGTGCCAGTCGAAATGTCTGTCAGCGGGGTTGTCCTTTTGGAGGTTATTTTAACGCCAATTCCACCTTGATCCCTTGGGCGATGAAGACCGGGAATTTAACCCTAAAAACCGATAGTGTCGTTCACTCTATTATCTACGATGAAGATCAGAAAAAAGCCGTGGGCGTTAGGGTTATTGATGCCCATTCTAAAACCACGACTGAATATTTTGCCAAGGTCATTTTCTTAAATGCCTCCACCCTCAATACCAACTTGATCTTGTTGAACTCGACCTCAGATCGATTCCCCAACGGCTTGGGCAATGACAGTGGACTGCTTGGCAAATACATCGCCTTTCACAATTACAGGGGCGTGATCTCCGCCACCCACGAGGGGCATAAAGACCGACGGGTGGATGGGCAAAAACCCACTTCTGCCTATCTGCCACGATTTAGAAATGTGTACCGTCAAGAAACGGATTTCCTAAGGGGCTATGCTGCCGGTTTTGGAGCAAGTAAAGAGATGGATTATGACGCTACACCCATCGGAGAGGACTTGTATAAAAATCTTCTGAATACTAAAGAAAGCGATGTGTGGAGGGTCAATTCCCATATGATGGGAGAGACCCTGCCCAAGGAGAGTAATCAGGTCAGCCTCGACGAAAATCTGATCGATCCTTTGGGGATCCCTCAGCTAAAGGTCGATGTCGATTATGACGACAATGACGAAAAGATGTTACAGGATTTCTTTGACGAATTTACAGATATGTACACAAAAGCAGGTTTTACCAACATTAAAACCAGTGACAATCAACGCAAGCCGGGAAATGACATTCACGAAATGGGCGGAGTTCGCATGGGACATGATCCCAAGACCTCGTTGCTCAACAAATGGAACCAATTGCATCATTGTCAAAATGTTTTTGTAACCGATGGCGCTTGTATGACTTCCACCGCTACCCAAAACCCTTCGCTTACTTTTATGGCTCTAACGGCCAGGGCCGCTCACCATGCCATTGAGGAGATGAAAAAAGGGAATATTTAAATGTCTTTGACACATCGGAATCCGGTGTGTTGAGACCCTGTGTCGGGGGAAGATTTCATCTTAGAAGCCACCCGATAGCCCGAGCAATAGGTGTCGTTGCACAAAAAAGACCCCCCGCGGATGATCCTTTGTGAGATGTAGGGATTGTAGGGGTCGTAACTGTCCTGAGGCCCTTGAGGATTGATAGTTGTTTTTCCTTCCAGAGTTTTGTAGTAGTCGTAGTGATACCAATCCAAACACCATTCCCAAACGTTTCCTGCCATATCGTATAGACCATATCCATTGGCTTCGAAGGACTTAACCGGAGCGGAATAAAAGAATAGATCTTTGTTGGTATTGTCGTATGGAAAAGAACCTTCCCAGCTGTTGGCTTTTACCTTTCCTGTGGTAATATCTTCATCTCCCCAAGGATATTTTTTGTCTTTGAGTCCGCCACGTGCAGCCCATTCCCACTCGGCTTCTGTAGGAAGACGCTTGCCCGCCCATTTTGCATAAGCATTGGCATCGTCCCAAGAAACATGTACTACAGGGTGGTCTCCTTTACCTTCTATGGAACTGCCTTTTCCCCGAGGTTGTCGCCAACTGGCCTTGGGTTTCCATTCCCACCAAGCGGCATAATTGTTTAGGTCAACAG
>VMHT01222630.1_pt1 | contig 19753 bp, 19 predicted proteins | sample 4693611 | NCBI WGS metagenome assembly VMHT01 (sample SAMN12280063, study PRJNA550983) | marine metagenome | isolation source: seawater sampled from same location over 5 years 0.02-0.2 micron viral filtrate | place: USA: collected off the coast of southern California halfway between the port... ...
AGATTGGACCCTTCAAGTCCAGCATTGACCAGTGGGTTGCACCCAACGGTTCTCGCTACCCGGTCTTGTACCTCAAGGAATCCTTCCACATCGACGCTTTCCTTGCACAGTCCAACGGACAAGCGGTTGGCGGCAAGTGCCTGAACATTTACCTTGACCGAGACGAGAACGTTCGGCCGCTCGCCACCGTCCGCACCAGCGACATCGACGGCACGGTTGAGTGGTTCAGCGGCGACCCGACACAGAACCCGACCTTGCGAGGGGTGGAAACCACAGGCGGCAAGCTCGAAGGTTTCCGAACCTTGCGCGTCGCATTCGAACCCGACCGAAACATCCCGGGTGGATGCGATAAGGACAGCAGCAACGCTTTGAACGGGTCTGCGATGGAAGTCGACGTACTCGTTCGTTCTCGAGTTGACCTGCAGGTCAAACAGACGTGGAGCAACAGCGGTGAAAACGGAGCCGATGAGGGCGACCTCATCACCGGTGAAATTGCTCTGCTGCGAGACCGACTGGACCTTGCGGTTGAGAACGAGGAAGTCATCTTCGCTTACGAGTTCTTTGACACAGAAACCGGGCAGTGGGTGGTCTCTGACCTGAACAACAAGACCCGCACCAATGAACAAGGTGCGGCCTCCTTTGAGTGGTCCTTCATCGGTCAGAGCTGCGATGGCAACCCGTGCACGGGTGAATGGCGCATCACGGCTTACTACCCAGGTTCGACCTACTTCGCACCGTCTCAGGACAACATCACGCACGAAATCACCTACAAGAAGGCCGAAGCGCTTGGATCCTCCAACGATTTGCTTTCACCGGGCAACCTCGTTGCGTTTGCCGTTCTGCTGATGGCGCTCCTGATTGCAGGGGCCATCTACTACCAGCGCGTGCAACAGCAACGCCAGGTCCAAGCCCTGCGCGGTATTTTGACCGACGCCATGATGCAGCTGGAAGCCAGCAACGAATACATTGCAGCCATCTTTGATTGCTACAAGAGCCTCGTTAAGCACTTCCGAAAGTACGGCTTCATGAAGAAGGTCTACGAAACAGCTCGTGAGTTTGAGGCTGCGGTTCGCTCTGCGTTCAACATGGTCCCGGTTGATCAACTGGACAACTTCCTGTCGATCTTTGAGGAGGCTCGGTACTCCGAGCACACCATCGACGCCACGCATCGAGACCGCGCCATGCAGACGCTCGGGGCCATCACGAATTCGTTGACAATGTCCCTGGGAGAAGAATCCGTCGTGAAACGCATTGACGCCTCCAGCATCTACGACAATCTGACCAAGGCTGGAGAGTTCGTTGCTGCCGACGGGTCCGTACGTCAGGCCGGTATCGTTGAAGGCGAAGGCACCGACTTCAAAATTTGAAGTCCACACCGAACACCTCTGCGAGGTGAGGTGAGCGAGAGCGAGGCAGCGTTGGCGCCTTAACCTTCAAAGGGTGAAGGCTCGTGAGTTGGCTCATGGACGACTGGAAGTCTCTTATTGACCAAGCCATGCAAATCGAAACGACCGACACCATCGGGGCTCACCAAATCTACGAAAGTGCCGTGCGTGCGGCTCTGGCCGACTCCCAGATGTTGCTGGGTGACGTTGAAGCTGCAGCGATCATTGAGGCCATCTACGGCGCCCTGGTCGCCTACTCCCAAACCGTGATGCTTCGCATGAAAGCCGAAGACCCTGAAGTGGGCGGGCCAGACCATGCGTTCCGTGCCGGCCAGGCCTACGGCGTGAGTTGCATTCTCAACCACCTCATCGATCGACTGACGGACGTGGCGGGCATCACTGCACTTGGGGCACTCGACGACTTCTCAGACATTCTGCACGACGAAATCATCGTGCAAGCTCGAGCTGCTGGGCTGACGGTCGAGCTGCTGGACGCCAAGGGCGATATTCTTCTGGAATGATGATTCAAGACAGGCCCAAACCGTGGGCCTGTGGCGCGATGGGAGTTGATTCCGCGTCGGTGGCTTCATAACGGGATGGACGGTCGGCAAGTTGCTTCAAAGCATCGAGGGAGTCAAATGAGCAACCCAAAACGCAAGACAAACGCTCAGTTGGTTGATACCATCAACCAGCTGAAAGCCCAGTCTCGCGACACCGGATCTGCAGTTTGGCGAGATGTGGCCTTGCGTCTCTCAAAGAGCCGTAAGAATTGGGCACAACCCAACCTGAGCCGTGTGAGCCGCTACGCCCCCGAGGGTGCCACCATTCTCGTACCGGGCAAGCTGCTTGGTTCTGGTGAGTTGACCAACGGCCATACCATCGCCGCCTACAGCGTCAGCAACGGTGCCCGTGAGAAAATAGAAGCCGCCGGTGGTCGAATCATGACCTACGGCGAGCTGATGAACGAAAACCCATCAGGAACGGGGGTTGTTATCCTTGGCTGATGCAACCACGTACGTGTTCAACGCCGACGGCTTGATCCTCGGCCGGTTGGCGTCTGCCTCGGCCGACATCCTGCTGAAGGCCGCTCGCGAAGATCGAGACGACAAAGTCATCATCATCAACGCTGAGAAAGCCATCATTTCCGGTCGCCCACGAGCGGTGCTTGACACCTATCACAAGAAGTACGAGTTGAATCACGCCCGAAAAGGTCCGTTCTTCCCTCGTATGCCCGACATGATCCTCAAGCGAGCCGTTCGAGGCATGCTGCCTTACCAAAAGAAGAGCAGCGGCCGCCGGGCACTTCGCAACCTTCGTGTTGAAATCGGCTGCCCGAGCCACCTTTCCGGCGATTTGCCCGAAGGCCACCAGCACGGAGACGACAGCAAATTCCGCCGCAACCTGCCTGACCGCTACATCCTGTTGGGTGATGTCAGCGCAAATCTGGGAGCACCTGCTCACCGTTGGACGGGAGGTGACCAGTGATGGCACGAAAGAAGAAGTCTGTTGAATCCTCTGGAAAGCGAAAGACCGCCGTTGCCCGAGCAACCGTGAAAGCCGGTAAGGGACGCGTTCGAGTGAACTCTGAACCCATTGAAATCCTTCAACCCTCACTGGCTCGTCGCAAGTCGATGGAGCCGTTGGTCATCGCTGACGCCATGAACCGACTGAGCAAGGTCGACATCTACATCACCACGCACGGCGGTGGCATCATGGGTCAAACCGACGCCATCCGCACCGCCATTGCTCGCGGCCTCGTCTTTTACAACGGCGGCGCGAACGGCGTTGACGAAGAACTACGCGATGAGTACCTGCGTTTCGACCGCAGTCTGCTCGTAAACGACCCACGCCGAAAGGAGCCCAAGCACCAACTCGGCCGTGGTGCTCGACGCAAGAAACAAAAGTCGTATCGATGAGGTGAGATGATGATTATTCCAGTACGATGTTTCAGTTGTGGCGCAGTGATTGCCCACAAGTGGGATGAATACAAGCAGTTGGTTGCCGATGGCAAAACAGAATCCGAAGCCATGGACGATGTTGGTCTGAAGCGCTACTGCTGTCGCCGCATGTACGTTGGACACCTCGACCTGATCGAAGAGGTCGCTCCGTTCAGTGCATCGCGCAACTGAGGAATTCCTCGGGCCCGTGGGTTAGCTTGGCCTATACTTGGCGGCTGGGGGCCGTCAGACCCCGGTTCAAATCCGGGCGGGCCCACCATTCAAGCCAAGGTGTGGACACATTGTGTGTCCCGAAGCCTTATCCTTGATATGGCGCCACTGCAACGCCGCTTCATGGGACAGCGACGTGCGTACGGCATGGTTTCCTTGCTTCTTCTCGTTGTTGTGCTTCCGATGGGGGCCGCTGTGGACAGTACGGTCTCGGTTGACACCGTATGGACGGGGGACATGATTCTCTCGGGCAACGTCACGGTGGCCAGCGGAGCCACGCTCACTGTAGAACCCGGTGCACGCGTGGACGCCCGGTCGTACAGCATCAACGTTGAGGGAACGATGGCAGCCGATCAGGCGCTGTTTTACTCGTCGGTTCTTCCGCAAACCCAAGGCTCTCACGGCCAAGGGCTGTGGCCCGGCCTCGTGGTTGAAACCGGGGGTTTGCTGAACCTCACCGACACCACGGTCGCCAACGCCTCGGCCGGGGTGTTGGTTCGCGGAGCGTTCATCGCAACCGACGTCGTCTTCAACGACGCTTATCGCGGTCTTTCGGTCGTTGGTGGGTCGGCCACGGTCCATGGGCTGGATGCAAATCGGATTGACTACGAGGCGGTCTACGTCGAGAGTGGAACGTTGAATCTCACGGAAGCTCACGTCAATGAGGTGGCTGTAGGTCTTGCCAATCACGCTCTTGCCACGGTGCACGATTTCGTGGTGTCCGAAGCCGGCGTGGGCGTGCAAGCTCTCGATGGGACCCTCAATCTGACGTCGGTTTCGATCACCAACGCCAGCGTCGGAATCGCCACCGTTTCAGAGGCCTCCTCCATCATCACCGCATTCTCGGGATCGGGCATGCCGCTGTGCATTGACGCAGGCGACGCTGACAACCTCTCGTTGGCAGGGGCCACGGTGGCCGGTGAACGGTTCATGGTTGGTCAAGGCGTTTCGTCCGTGTCGGTAGAAGACGTCCACTTTGCGTCAACCTCGAGCGACGAGATGAGGCCAGCCGTTGACGTTCGTTGCGACGGAAGTTGCGCCCTGGACAACGTCACCCTCAACGGTCCAAGCATTGGCGTCTCATGGTCCGGGTCAGGAACATCGATCATGGACAACGTCACCGTGAACGCCCTCGAACAGGCCGTCGAAGCATCCGGCACAGGCCATGCTGAATGGAGCAACCTCACGGTTGAAGCCGCTTCCACAGGCCTCTCGGTCCAAACGCCCACGAGCTCGCTGTCGGACGCTTTGGTTCAGCTCACGTCCAACGATGCGGTTGGGATCAACGTCTTGGGAGGTCAGCACGACTGGTCGGGTATTGTGGTCGAGAAACCGTTCAGTTCCGCCGACCAATCATCGGTGGGCCTGAAGGCATGGTACAGCGACCTGGCGGTTGATCGGTTCACATCACGCAACGTTTCGACCGGCATGCTGCTTGAAGACACCACGGCCATGATGCACACGGCAGAGTCCAACATCGGTCATGGCGTGGGGCTGCATCTCAAGGATTCCGATTACGCCGGTTCTGAACTGACCACTCTGGCCCAAGACGAGGGGGTTTTGATGGAGGGGACGTCGTCTCTTCACCTGTCGTCATGGACGGCTCAACTCCACAGCACGCCGCTGATGCTTTCCACTGATAGCGTTGCCACGGTGCGCAATTTTTCTCCTCAAAACACTGCCCAATCTTCTTCCGATGCGCTCGGAGACGGTACGCTGTACTACGGATCGTCTCTTAACCCCACCATCAGCACTTCAGCGTCCTATCGATTTGTTGAGACCGGCGTCACGTTCACAGACCTCGCAGGTGCGCCCGTTGAAGCCAATGTAGCCGTTCATGGATTTGAGCTGATGAGCAACGCCGATGGGGCACTCACCATGCCGCTCATCGCGTCGGGGTCGATCGTTGACGTCACGCTGGACGGCGCCGGCACCCGTGTGACGCTGTACGGTGGGCAGACGGGCCAGTCCGTCCAAGTCCCGGTCATTCCAGACGGTGATTGGACCGTTTCCTCGGGTCAAGACGTTGTTCTCGGCCCTCGACCTGACGGACAACCGCATCAAATCAGCGGTGACCTGACCGTTGCCAACAACGGGGCGTTGACCTTGGTGTCCACCACGGTCCTTGTCGCTGGGGGCAACAGCGTTGCGCTTCTGGGAACCGGGCGCATCACCGGCCTCGACGCCTCGCTTGAGTCCGATTCGATTCAAGCCAGCGGTCAAAGCTTGCTCACCGGCACAGCGACGGCTCGCTTGACGGTTCAGGGGAACATCCAATGGGGCTGTTCCAGTCCCAAAGACGTCGTTCACCTGACCGTGGTCGGCGACTTGACGGTGCAACCAGGATGTCAACTGGACATAACAGGCGGAGGCGTTGACGGAACCGTCATTGCTCAAACAGGTGCCGTTTTCACCGCCTCGTCCACCCTCGATGTGCTCGTCTTGGACAAAGGGGAGCCGGTGGAAGATGCTCTGATTTCCATCGAAGGAGCGGTGGCGATGACGGATTCGGATGGACGTCTGTCCACCGAGGCCGAGTCGTTGCGAGTCACGGACACCGGCCAAACATGGGGGGGCGTCAAAACGGTCACGCTTCAACGAAACAATTTCTCGGATTTCGTGACCTGGGACACCAACCGTTCGCTTTCGCACACCTTCATGGCTTCCACCGTTCCAAGCGGCACCGCATCTGGGTGGCTCGTGCTTGAACGACAGTGGAGACCGTACACCCTTGACGCGCCTCTTGTGCTTGAGAGCGCCTCGACGATGACAATTCAAGACGGCGTTTCTCTTCGGGTTTCAGAAGGCGTCTCAATCACCGTCAACGGCGTTTTTGATGCGGGCTCTGCAACGCTCTCGTCCACGGGCTACGGCGCTCGTTGGGGGGGCCTGATGCTCGGCTCCTCTGCGGCCGCCGCCATCGGGCTGTCGGGCACTCAATTGCTTGAGTCTGCACCAGCCCTCACCGTTTCGGGACTTGGCTCCGTGCAAGCCGATGGGGTCTTTATCGCAAGATCCTCAAGCGACCCGCTGATTCTGGTTGAGTCCGGGAACGCAGCCGAATTGGTCGTGCGCAACAGCCACCTGCAAAACGGGAGCGGCTGTGCCCACATCTACCCGTCCAGTGCCACCGTCACGTTCAGTAACGTGTCGTTTGCCGATTGCGAGGAACAGGGGGTGTGGGCACAACAAGTGGACGTGAAGTTCAACGATCTGACCCTCGGTGAAGGCATGGATTGGGGTCTGGAACTCACTGGAGTATCGGGTTCCATCAACGGCGTCAGCGCCACTCAATTTGACGGGGGCGGAGCGATCGTATCGTTGAACAACCAACCCTCAGGGTTCGCATTGACCGACGTCGTTGGTCGCGTTTCCGGTCAGGCTGGCATTGCGGGGGAAGACAACCTGGACATCACGCTCGAACGCATCGAACTTGAGGGCGCCCCGGGGATCGACGTTGATCGCACGTCTGGGTTGTTCTCTGACATCACACTCCGTGGGGACGGCACGGGCACTGCTTTCGTATCCCATCACGGGCGTTCTTCGGACGGTCTCGTGGTTGAAGGCCTCGATGTTTCGGGCTACAGTGTAGGGGTATCGCTGCACTCGGACCCGGGCGAAATCAGCTCACCCATGATCCTGCGAGATGCGAGGGTCGTTGTCTCAAGTGCGCTGGCGACCGAGCACTATCCCGTGCGCCTCGAGTCAACCGAACTCATCGGGGGGTTGGACGTGGCGTTCACCACGGTGACTTCCGTTGACGGACAGGTTGGCACCGTGTCTGTCGGCGAATCGGGGGAGTACTCTGCCCACCGCACCGTCGTCCTTGACGCACGCAGGGGCGGCGTGCCCGTCCCCGCATCGTTCACCGTCGCCTACGGAAACGATCTCCTCGCTCCGTTCACGGTAGAGGGCACCACTGTGGATGTTGAGTTGTTGTTGCGCACCGTCACCCCAACCAGCGAGGCCGTTGCCAATCGCTGGACGGTGCAAGCGCAGGTTTCGGGATCTCCGCCCGGGGAACTGGTCGTTGATTCGCCCGCAACTTCCCCGTCGGTGTTGGTCATCACGGTTCTGGTGAACCAAGCACCTGTGGTGGACCTGCAGGAACCGTTTGCTGGACAACGCGTCATGGAAGGCGACTCCATTCGGGCCTCGGCAACCTACAGCGATGACATGGACTCGGAGGCCAACCTTGTTCTTTCATGGCGCGTGCTCGACATGCAGGGTAACGACGTACTGATCTCAGGAAACGAACCCGTGTTCAACATAACCGACCTGACGGCCGGCTTCTACATCGTGGAGGCAACGGTTACCGACTCGTTTGGCGAACAAAGCACCGCCTCTGTGGATTTTGAGTACACGCTGCTCGACACGGACAACGACTGGTCGTCGTCCTGCTCGTCCGACACCTGGTTTGATGCGAACACAGGCAAGTCATGCGGGCCCAACATCTACGACGAAGACGACGACAACGATGGGTTCAGCGATGATCGGGATGCGTTCCCACTTGACCCCTGCGCTCAAGTTGACACCGATGGCGACACTCAACCCGATGTGTTGGATTGCCCTGACGGGTACACAAGTTGGCTGACCGAGGACATGGACGACGACGGTGATGGCACTCCAGACGTGCTCGAGGGCGTTGAAGTCAGCGACGACGACGTCAACGTGAACGCCCTCATGGTGGTCATCGCGCTCTCTGTGGTGGTGATTCTCCTCTTCTTTGCCCGACTTCGCCGAGGCGGACCGGGTGACTTGACGGCGCTGGATCAGAAGCATCTGTGAGGGAACAGCATGGTGGACTTGCCTTCGGCTGAACGCGTCGCACTCTTGGCGGTGGGCGTCTTGGCGGTCATTGTAGCGTGGGATGCGTACTGGTTGACCAAACAGCGCCGCGACGTTCCTGAGCTGGGTTCGCTGCCCGGCGGTGGATTTGCGTGGGAAAGCGAAGGGGTGCACGAGATGGTCCGTCAATGGGGCAACCTTGGCTCCATGGCGGCCATGATGGTGCTGCCTTGGGCGCTGCTTGAGGCGAGCAACACGCCGGTCATCTACGCCGTTTTGTGGGACGTTTTTCTTGCTCTCCATCTGATCTCGCTGTTGGTCCCAAAGCGTTACGCCATCACGTCGACCCACTTGTTCGCCGATGGCCAACGGTACCCTTGGGAACGTTTGCGAATGGCGAAGCGACAACCAAAACGGCGCATCATGCTGTTGCGAAACGGATGGGGGCCGTTCGGCCCGCTTCCTCTTGGTGGGGATGGGCCGTCGTTGAGAACCGCAAAAGCCTACATTCAGGCGATGGAGCAAGCACGCAGCGGCGTTCACGGACACAACGAGAGCGAATGAACGGCACCCTCTTGGCCTACCGGTTGAACCCACCCCCATGGAGTGGACCCGCAGCGGCGACGACCTGTTTGTTCGTCTCGACCCCGGAGAAGAGATTCACGCTTCGCTCCAAGCCCTGGCCGATGAGGTGGGCTTTGATGCCGCCGCCATCACCAGCGGTATTGGGCGAACACGGAACAGTGTGTACGGCTACATGGACGACGACCACGTTTACCACCGTGTGACCCTCGACGGTGGAACCGAGCTCGTGACCCTCCAGGGCAACCTCGCTCGCCGCGAGACCGGAGAGGCCTTCACACATCTGCACGCTACGTTTTCGGATGACGACCTCAAACCCCACGCAGGCCACATGTTCTCCGCAGAAGTCCATGTCGTTGCGGAGATTCATCTGCGACTTCTGACCCACGCCATCATGACGCGCTGTCCGCTTGAGAACAGTGAATTTGTGGCGCTACGCTTCGGATGACGGGCGAGAAAGCGATGCTTCATAGCCTGTCAGGCACCTGTTTCCAACATGGGCGACGAAGCGTCAGCATCCGCCGCAGATGAGGCGCGAATCGCCTCAATTGCGGACGAACTGGCTCATCATTCGCACTTGTATTACAACCTCGCACAGCCCGAGATCAGCGACGCAGACTTCGATCGACTGTGGGACGAACTCAAGCGGCTTGACCCAGCGCACCCTCAACTCAATCGCGTCGGCGCCGATGTCGCACCTGGTAGCGTGAAAGTGAACCATCTCTTTCCCATGCGCAGTCTTGACAAGGCAACAACGGTTGAAGAATTGAGTCACTTTGTGAACATCACCACTTCGGGCGCCACGCGGTTCTTGTCCCAACCGAAATTGGACGGCTCTGCCCTGTCGTTGGAATACCGAATGGGGCGACTCGTTCGGGCAGCGACTCGAGGGAGCGGGGAGCGAGGAGAGGACGTGACCCGCAACGCACGCAAGATTGCCAACGTACCTCACACCCTTCCCCTGTCCGTCGACGTGCACGTTCGCGGGGAGGTCGTCATGCCGCTGGCGGTGTTCGAAGCCAAGTACAAAGACGTCTCTCCCAACCCGCGAAATCTCGCTGCCGGTGCTCTTCGACAAAAACACGCTGACGGTAAAGGCGACGCCTCCGACCTTGTGTTCCAAGCCTACGATGCAAAAATTCCTCAGGGCGATGACCGTCATCCCGACAGCGAATCCGTCCCAGATATGGTTAACGATACAGAATTGCTGGTCTGGATGGAGGACACGCTCGGCATCGTACCGGCACCGTGGGAACTGCACGAAGCGTCAACAGCTGCACAAACGGCCCAGCTCATGGACGAATCAACCGGGCGATGGACCAAGAATCGAACGGATTACGCATACGAAATCGACGGGGTGGTCTTCAAACTCGACGACCTTGAAGGTCGCGAAGAGCTGGGCATGACCGCTCACCACCCGCGATGGGCGTTGGCATGGAAATTTCCTCCCGAAGAAGCGTATTCGGTTCTGCTGAACGTGGAGTGGCAAACGGGGCGAACAGGAAACATCACTCCCGTGGCCCGAATTGCGCCACAGCGCGTCGGGGGCGTCACCGTGGAGAACACCACCCTGCACAATCTGGGAGAAGTTGACCGACTCGGCATCAACATCGGCGATAAGGTGCTCATCGTCCGACGAGGGGACGTCATTCCGAAAATTGAGCGGGCGTTGGGTCCTGCGACGGAAGCCGACTTGGCTGACCGACGTCACGCTGACGGGGAACCGTTCACCGGTACGCTGCCTGAGCAGAGCCCGATTCCACCACCGACCGCCTGTCCAGCGTGCGGCGGGCACGTCGAGGTGGAAGGGGCGTTCCTGAAGTGCCCCAACCTTTTGTGCGATGCACGCACCAGTCGCTCGGTGCTCTATTGGTGTCGCGCCTTGGAGCTGGACGGCGTGGGCGAGAAACTCGTCGAGCAACTGCTTGATGCGGGGCTCATCGTTTCAACGGCCGATCTGTATCGTCTCTCGCTGGAGAACCTGCTCGAGCTTGAACGCATGGGTGAGAAATCCGCCACCAACGTCCTTCGAGAAGTGGAAAAGGCTCGCACCATGAGTCTTGGCAAGTTTCTCCACGCGCTCGGCCTTCCCGGCATTGGTCCGGAACTGGCCTCGTCCATGGCCTCCGTGATGCGGGATGCGTCAGGGCTGCTGTCGTGGCTTGACCGGGCTCACGCAGGGCCGGGCGAAGAAGCGTTTGGCCCAACGCTCGATGAGCTCGGGAAGCCATACGGGCACAATCGTGCGCTGCGGAGCGTGCTTGACGTCGACGGCGTGGGCGAAATTGTTGCCCTCCAATTCAGGGACGGACTCACCGCCCGACGCTCGCTTGTTGAAGACCTCATTGGGCTTTTGAATATTGAAAAAGAAGTCGTGAAAACGGCCGATGGTCCCTTTGTCGGCATGACCTTCTGCGTCACGGGCACGCTTTCCGCTCCTCGCAAAGAGATTCAGCAGCGCATCATCGACGCCGGAGGGAAGATCGTCGGCAGCGTCTCTGCCAAGCTTAACGTGCTGGTCGCCGGTGAAAAAGCGGGCTCCAAACTGACCAAAGCGACGAACCTTGGTGTCAGCGTTTGGTCGGAAGAGGCGTTGGATGCACGCATCGGCGGTCATCCACAGGCAACGTCACCGGACGGGGAGGCCGCTGCGGAAGACGCCCCACAATCCTCGCTCGCAGATTTTTCCTGATCGGCGCACGCTCAACCGTAGAGCATGGCGTTGGACGACGGGCTTGCTTTGGGTGATTCACCCGCCGATTCCATGAGGGCCTGAATCTGTGCCTCGAGCAGTTCCGCTTCAGCGAGCAGCGGTTCCTGAGGCAGGTCAATGGTTGGCAGCAGTGCGTTGAGTTTCTCGATCAGCGCAGCGGCGGCTCGAGCGTCTGGGAAGCGAGGGTCGGCTTCGACCATGATGGACATGGTTCCGAGACCTCGCCGGGAGGCTTCGCTGAGAATGCCGGCGTTCATGCCGCGAATGACGCCCGTTTCAAGCAACGGGATGCCCATTTCGTTGAGCATGGTTCGAACCGCTTCGTTGCAGCCAATGCCAACGACGTCGATGTCTTCGGTGTCCTCGTATTCCACGACGGGTTCAACGCCGTCCATTCCGCTCTTCATGCCTCCTTTTGAGAAAGCATCCACCACGACGCCCGCAAGCACTTGATGTTCCTTCGACCATTCAAAGAGCGCCCAGACGATCTTGTGAACCAGCGATTCGGGCACCACCATTTCGCTCATCAGAAGGATCACTTGGTCGCACCCTTCAATGCTGCACTTCGGCTTGCCAGCGTACGCTCGAATGGGCGGCAGCGGAACACCTTCGTGAATCATGGCCAAGGCCGGTAGTCGATCGTCCACCAAGCCTCCAACGAATTCCAAATCGAGATGGTCGATGAGGTAGTGCGCCACGATGCTGGAGACCATGCCAACGCTTGGGAAGCATGCGATGACCATTGCATTCTCGTGTTCAATGGCGGTGTTGATGCGCAGGCTTGGTGTATCCATACCACGCGGTGGCGTCTGCTGCCCTTCAACACTTTCCCCGTTCGGTCACCAAACCTTCATCATCCAAGCAGCCCGCCTAACCGGTATGGAGGAAAGCGGTGGTCGAGCATCACGGCCGCACTCCCTTTCTCCGTCGGCATGGAACCGCTACGAGACGTGCCCGCGCATGTACTGGCTCAGCCGGCAGCGTCTTCCTCGGAAGGCAGGCATGGCCGCCTCGCTTGGAACGGCTGTTCACGCCTCCATTGAGGATTTACTGAATTTGGACCTCGACGGGCGAGACGGGAGCGAAACCGGTTGGCTCCCGCTCACGGCCGAGGGGGTTCTCAAGACGCGATGGGAGGAGGAGAAGGCGGTGTTCATGGCCACGCCACGCCGACCCGATTGGAAAGACACCAAGTGGAGCGAAGCCAAAAAACAACAACGCGGCGGGATTGTTCTCCTCCTGGATCACATCGGTGCGAAACATTTGGGCCACGAGCAAGTCACCGTGGCGCTTTGGCGCCATCTCCAATCCCTGACCATTGCCGTGGAGGGCGAGCTCGTGACCAGCGACGGGCGACTGATGGGGCGATTGGATTTGCTTTTCGCCGATGTCGACGACTCAGGTGAACTCACCGGTTGGCTCGTTGCGGACTTGAAGACGGGCAACGCTCCAACCGAGGCGCTCAAGCCTGAAGTGAACCGACAACTTCGGATGTATCGCGACATCCTGCTGGCCAACAACCCCTCTGCTCCACCGGTGCGTACAGAAGGGTGGTACACCAAAACCGCCACCAAGTGGTCAGCCGAAGGAGGGAGTGTTCTCGAGCACGCATACGCTGCATGGGAGGCCACGCAACCCACCACCTTACCGATGACCCCGACGCCGGGTCCAAGCAGTTGCGGTGGATTTTGCGATTGGAAGGCTTGGTGCCCGCACTGGTGGACCTGGCGCCAAACATCGGGCACCCTCCACAAGGGTGACTTTTGCGATGCTGTGGTGTTGCTCCATCGATACGAACCCGCTTCTGGTGCTGCCGTGCTTGAGCTGTGTGAACCACTGGACGCCACCGGGCGCGCCATTCCAACCGGTCACCAAATGTCCGCTCGATTCGACGGTCGTGGAAAGGAAGCGCTCGAAGCGTTGCGCGATGAAGGTCACCAAGGTCCTCTGTTCCTCGGTTCGGTCATGACCGGGCGCGGCTCGTGGCGCGTGGGACCGTGGTGCGATGTTTTGCCGTGGGCTCCGTTTCCCGACGATGAGCACTACCAGCGACCGTCTTCATGAGCGAAGATGTTCCTTGATACGTTCTTGAGTTTCTTGGCAGTCCAAGCCCTTGGCTGAAAGCAACCATCCGATGTAGGCGGGGTCGTTGGCATGGACCTCCCGAATGTATCGCCCTCGGTGCCGGCCAAACGCTAAAACAAGTCCACCTCCGTCTTGACGAACCTTTCCCATTGCATCAACAGGCTCCAAGTCTTCCAGCCCGCGACCAAGTTCCGAGGCATCGCTTGCACGGTCGCCGTGGACGATCCACCGTTCAAGTTCCGTTAGAGAGCGACGAAACGACCCTGCGTGCTCAACGGAAAGCCGCCAAAAGAGGAGCATCGTGGCTGCAGCATCGGCGCCAGCGGTGTGGGCAGCGTCCAAACGAATCCCGTGGCGTTGACACAACGCTCCGAGTCTGTGCGGTCTGGGCAGACGTAAGCGCCGCACGAGTTCCAAGGTGTCCATGATGGCTTTGGGTTGCGGAGCCAAGCGACCCATCCGAAGAAATTCGGTCTTGAGCATGGCGTAATCAAAACTTCGTACGTTGTGGCCGACCAAGATGGCGCCGTCAATCAGTTCTGCCAGTTCATCTGCGACTTCGGAAAGCCGAGGCATGTCGCGAACATCATCATCGTAAATGCCGTGAATGTTGCTGGCATCAAACGGGATGCGAACGCCTGGTTTCACAAGTTGTTCCACGTTGACCGACGTGCCATCGGCCAACGTTCCAATGAGGGCGTACTGCACGATGCGGTCGTTGTTTGTCGAGACGCCCGTGGTTTCGAGGTCGAAGGCCAGAACTTTCTCCCCCTCGAAAAGGTCCTGTGCCATGGCGAACAACCCTAGGGCGCCCCCTTTGAACATCACTCTCAAACATCATGACGCTCTCCTCGGGCCATGGGGCTGCGAGATTGGTTCAAATCCTCATCTTCCGGCGATGTCGAAGACGACGCTCAAGAAAGCGTTGCCGAGCAAGAAGCCGCTGCAAAGCGGGCCTTTGCGGAACTTCAAGCCACCAAAACCACAGAAGCGCTCTCGCTGTTTGACGAAGACGACCCCAACCCTGTGGCGGTTGAACCCGTTGAGGCACCGTACGACGCAAGCGAAGCTGGGCTGGAGGACCTTCTCTCGGAAGTTGAGGAAAGTTTCACCCACGCGAACGAAGTGGAAATCGCCGACGTCACCGACTTGGACGATCCGTACATGAACGCCGTGATCGAGGGCGATCTGCCCCAACCGGTGGTGTTTGGTGACGAAGAAAAAACAGGTTCTGTTTAATCCGCCATCCCGAACCATTAGAAAGGGAAAGGGACGGCTTGATTTTATGTTGGACCGGAAGTCGGAGCGTTCGTTTGCTCTGCTTGTGGTCCACGTACTCCTTTTCAGCTTGTTTGCAGGCTGCCTTGAAGCCTTGGACACCACGGTGGACCCACGCGCCACATTGGAAGCCTATCCAACCCTCATTCAGGAAGGAGAAATGGTCACGCTCGACGCACGGGATTCCTCGCCCGTCGAGGGAGTCATCACCGCTTATTCGTGGGACTTTGGCGATGGGACCACCGCTGAAACAGTGATTGGGTTCACGTCCCACACCTACCTCGCATACGGCCAGTACACCGTTCGCATCACCGTCACCAACGATCAAGGCGGCATGGACGACGCCATCGCCACCATCGTTGTGAACGGAGCGCCCATCATTGAGTTGAGCATGCCAACAACCGTTCGTGCGGGTGACGCTGCACTGTTGGACGCATCGTCGTCGTACGACCCGGAAGGTAACGCACTGACGTACGGCTGGGACCTCAACGTGCGCGAGGACAGCAACGGCGACGGCGATCCGGCCAACGATGCCGACGCCACCACCGACACTGTGCTGCTCGACACCTCCGTCTCCGGTCTTATCTACGGGATGCTGCATGTTGATGACGGCGCGGGTGCAGCGGCGTTCGAACCCTTCGAGGTCAACGTGACCGCTCGGACCTTCCAGGTCACGTGGATCACGGAATCGTACGAGGTCTCTTGGGATGAATACCTCAACCAAGGTGAAACGTGGAGAGGCAACATGACGCCCGGTGACGTCGGGAGGGTGTTGTCTCTCACCGCAGTTCTTGAACTGGACCAAGACGTTGCTCCACCCCACGACAATTTCACCTTGGCCCTGAACATCGCCGAGGACAACTACAACCGTCGCGTCGCGACCGAGCCCGGAAATTATTCGACCAATGAGCCCGCCAGAGCTGAACTCACTGAGGAGGCGTTGAACGAACGAAGCAATGACGGGATGTACATTGCCGACTCCGCTGAAGAATTGCTGGCCATGCTGCTCAACGCTCAAGACAACAGCAAAGGCACGGGGACGTGGGTGTGGACCGTCGTTGCTCGGCAGGCGGATCCAGATGCGTTGATCGGCGACATTGATCCCGATCCAGGAAACGACTGGACGTTGACGGTGGAAGTTCTGGTCATGCGCCCCTCGTTGACCGAAGTCGCCCTCGGTCCTGCGAGCGAGTGAGAACGAAAGGGGTATGAAGCCCGGCCTTCTGGCGTTGACTGGTCACCATGGTGGACACGGTAGAAATCGGGCGGATAACTCTTCGGGACACGCTTTCGTTGGACCTCTCGGTGTGGATGCATCATCCCGACGACTGGGACTTTCGACCCGTCCTGAGCTACGCAGGAACCACCTTGACCATCACCTGTGCCAATCAGGGCACGACGCTGGCGACCGTCGACCTTGACGACGAGCAGGACGAAGCCCTGCAACGAGATCGAATGGCCGAACTGCGCGTCAAATTCCAAGTCCACGGCATGCACGGGCGTCTCAACGATCTCCATCCCATCGTTGCGGACGGGAAAGCGAAGAAACTCGCCACGGCCAACTGGAAAACCACTCAGCCGGTTCAATTTGAGTGAACCCCCAACGAATCTTTGATAATGGTTCAATTCGTTTCCTTGGTTCATGTCTTATCGACAAGGAAAAGGAAGCCAAAAACGAGCACGGTTTGAACGACTTGCTGAAGAAGTGCGGCGCTTTGTTTACGCCAACCCCGGTTGTTCAGCTCAGGCCATTGTGGCGAGTTTGAACCACGACCAAAAACTGCGAAATCACGGGTTGACCCCTCGGAAGGTTGGGTTCTTTATCACGCGACATCTCCGCCAGTCGTTGACCTGGTGGCAGGATCACTGCGCCGGCCGTAGAGTCTACGGCCCGTCGCTGGACGACGTTCACAAATCCTAAGTCCTACGTTTGAGCAAAGCGGTTCGCTCATGTAGGTACGGCGCTTGGAGGCACCATGGGGAACGAGGTTGCGGCCTATTTCGATCTTGACGGGACGCTCCTCAACGCATCCAGCGAGAAGACGTTGACCGCTCATCTTGCACGCCGCCGCCCGTGGCGCATCCCATGGGCAACCTTCGCATGGACCACCGGTTTTCTCACCAACCTTCTCCGAGGTCGAGCGGTGTACGACGCCGCTCGGAACCGCGGGCACTTCTCCCTTGCATCTTGGGACGTCCTTGAGCACTATTCCAATCGCCTCGCTGAAGAACACCTTCGCCCCCATGTCCCTCAACAAGCTTGGGATCAACTGAACTGGCATCGCCAACAGGGGCATCGACTGGTGCTCGTCACCGCCACGGTGGCTCCGATGGCGGAAGCGATGGCCAAGGTTCTGTCCATGGACGAAGTCTACGGATGTGGCCCCGAGGTCCGGACAGGCCGCCTTTCGGGGTCGGAGCGAGGTTGGAGCGTGCCTCGACGCAAAGGAAAAGTCCCTGTGGTCCAAGCCGATGCAGCGGCAAACGGCCACGATCTCAGCAAGTGCTACGGCTACGGAAACACCCATGCGGACTCGTGGTTCATGGGGTTGTGCGGCCACTCCATCGCCGTTAGTCCAGAAGGTTCACTTCGAAAGCACGCTGAATCCAACGGATGGGACATCGTGGATTGGTCGTCCTAAGTTTATCAACGGTGAACCGCCATGTACTCCATGGCAGACGGTGGAAGTCTTGGAGAGATGATGAACGAGTTGTTTCCAGACGTCGATGTTGAGACTCCCCTGCAATCGTTTCGTCGTATGCTGATTCACAAACGCATGAGTGACGTCGCCTCCGCAGCCCACCGAGCAGCGGGGTTGGTCATGGACATCATCGAAAAGCACGAGCAGCGAATGCAGGTGGACGAAGAGTTTCAACTCGTTATTGCCGGGCGATTGGCGCTGTACCGAGTCGACCTCAACGCCTTCTTGAACAAGTTCGTCAACCCCTTTGATTACAATTCGTTCGACGTTGTTGAGGTGCATCCAAAAAGCGGTCTGGTCAAGGAGCCAAAAACCGCTTGCGTTCAAGTGCAGCCGCAAAAGAACATGCCTGCATGCGACCTTTTGGCCGGCTACATTCTGGGGTTGCTGAACGATGAGGTGACGTGGTTGCAGGAAAGTCTTAGTCCGCTTCGGCGCACACTGTTCCAGATTTACGGTCTTGCACAGTCGCCGCTTTCCGCCAGCATGGAGAGGCATTTTGGCAAGGAGGTTGACGGTGTGTTTGATTACTCAACGGACACGTTCATGTTTGCAGGTACCAACGGCTGGACATGGCGTCTTCACTTCGGTCAGCCGTTGACCAAAGGCTACAAAATTGAGTACAGGAAACCTCGACAGGGTTGGTGGAACCCTCTGTTCGAGGACATGGACAAGGAGTCAACGGGCCACTACGCTCTGTCGGGCTTCTTCGAGGTCGTTGAGCATCTTTCTGCATGCCCTGCCTTGCTCCGAGGCGCCAACGACTGGCAAACCGACCCCATTTTCTTGCGAAAGGTGGCCGTTGACTACCCGCCTCTGGCGAAAACCCTCGTTGATCGTCTGACTTCAGACGACTACGACCCCAACGAGATTCACTGCTACTACGACGAGCCCATCAGCCACGACCAAGCCGACACCATTCGTGTGCTCGACGAGCAGGTGCTTGAACGAGCCCTCGCTTGAGGCTCAACGCCTTATCAGCCTGAGGTTGAAAAGCGGCCCCACCGCGATTTGAACACGGGTTCGAGGCTCCGCAAGCCTCTGTGATATCCAAGCTACACTATAGGGCCGATTCGAACCACCGGACACCCCAATATAAGCGCGAGGGTGATGCGGCTCGCCGGTTGCACAAGGGTTCATGGGCGGCGTGGGTTTCGCACAACCATGGTCTTGAAGGCTGAACGCAGCGTGGAATTTTCCATGGTTGATCTTGCCAACATCGCATACTATCCTCGCATATTTGACCTCGCTCACAGATTTTTCGAGTCCGTTTGGGACGACGTCTGCGGTCAGTCCTACCCCCATCTGATCAACGAGCGACGGATCGGGTTCCCCGTCGTGAGCGTCGACGCCTCCTTTCTCGCACCGCTCCGTTACGGAGACCGAATTACAGCCAACATTACCTTCACCAACATTGGGAGCTCCTCGTTGGGTTGGCGTTATCGTTTCCTCAATCAGGCCGGTACGGAGGTTTGGACGTCGACACAAACCACGGTCTGCGTGAACATGGATACGATGGAACCGATGCCCATTCCCGACGACCTTCGTCAAGGTCTTGAGCCTCACCTGGAGGCTGCAAAATGAGGAGCGCTGCATCGATGGAGATTCGGCCTGACGAGAAAGGACCGAAGAACCTCGCTGTGTTGCTGTTCATCTCCTCGCTCATCGTTGCAGGAATGGGCTGGCAGGATTGGCAATTGCACAACGACGGACTGACCGACGGGCAAATTGAAACCTTTCTGACCACGCCAAACAGCCAGCCAGGTGAGCCAACAACCCCTGAACAGTATCGAGATTTTGAGACGGACGTTCGTGAGAACAGCGGCTATCTTTTGCGGGGCGTCTCTCTTCTGATTGCCGCAGCGTGTTTACTGGTGGGTGCGCCCATGCTGCTTCGTCTGCAACGCAGGGGGGCCTACCTCTGTTCTCTCGGAGCACTCGTGGGCCTTGTCGGGGGCTTGGTTGGCAGCGTGATCATCAACAACGCCGCCCAAACCCATCTGGGTGATGCGATGAAATTGACGTACGAAATATGGGTGTATCTTTGCGGGA
>VMHT01081085.1_pt1 | contig 19749 bp, 18 predicted proteins | sample 4693611 | NCBI WGS metagenome assembly VMHT01 (sample SAMN12280063, study PRJNA550983) | marine metagenome | isolation source: seawater sampled from same location over 5 years 0.02-0.2 micron viral filtrate | place: USA: collected off the coast of southern California halfway between the port... ...
TCTGGATGTAAATGATATTGATCCTCACGACCCTTTGATTTATACAGCCTTGTCTGATCTGCAAAATCCTCAAGGCTTGTTTCAGATCGAAGCGGATACAAACTTCAAAGTCTGCCAAAAGATTGCACCAAGAAATCTTGAGCAACTTTCCGCTGTGGTAGCTATTGCTAGACCCGGAGCGTTAGACTTCAAAGATCGCTATGCCGAATACGCTAAGACTGGAGAATCCCAATCAGTACATGAGTTCTTTGATTCTGTTCTAGACTACACAGGGGGCATTCCTCTTTATCAAGAGCAATTAATGAAGATGGCTGTGAAGGTTGGGTTCAGCTTAGATGATTCAGAACAGCTTCGTCGCATTGTCGGCAAGAAGAAGATTGATCAAATGCCAGCTTGGAAAGCTAAGATTAGCGAGAAGGTTAGCCAGCTTGAAAATCCAGATCCTGTTATAGCTGATGTTCTGTGGAAGGTGGCTGAAGACTCAGCAAACTACTCATTCAACAAATCCCACTCAATCAGTTATGCATATTTGGCAGCTATTACAGTTTATTTAAAATTTAAATATCCACAAGAATTCTTTTTAAGTCTTTTGAGGTTCGCTAAGTTTGAGCCAAACAGTCATGAAGAGATAGCAAAGATATCTCAGGAGTTGGCTAATTTTGATATTATGCTTCTCCCGCCAGATCTCAACAAGTCAGATATTGATTTCAAGATTGAGGGTAAGGACATCAGATATGGTCTTAATTCAATCAAGGGCGTTTCTGAGAAGGTTTTGATTAACCTCCTAGATTTCAGAGAGGGTTCTTTTGCAAACAAATATGAGGTGTTTGTGGTAGCAAAGCAGGTTGGTCTTAATATCGGTGTATTATCTAGCTTAATTCAAGCTGGCCTTTTAGAGTCTTTTGTGGATGGTAATCGTTCCGATTTGGTTTTGGAGGCTCAAGTTTTTAATGCCTTAACAGATAGAGAGAAAAGGAATTTCATAGCTTTAGGTGAGAATTATAATTACAATATAATAGACTCAATTAATGATGTCATAACTAATGAAATGGTTGCAGATGACAACAAAAAGATTTTCAGAGATACCAGAATCAATACCCTAAAGAAAAAGTGGGAGCCTTACAAGGAGATTTGCAGACTCAATAAACACTCTATTAAGTATGCGAACTGGTATTTCGAAACTAAGCTTTTGGGTTACAGTTACTCTTATAGCATCAGGGATATATTTAAGCACCCTGAAGATTACCAATGCTCTGAATCCGTGAAGATGGCGGGTGACAGGTCTGAAGTGAGATGTGTTGGCGTATTAGCCGACATAACTAAGAGAACAAGCAGAAACGGCAATAAATATGCTAGGTTAGAACTGCATGACGAAAAAGGCGTGATTAATGCTTTATTTATGGATAGTAATAGAGAATCACGCTTGACAGATTACCTTGATGCTGGTAATAAATTGCCTAAGAAAGACGATGTGGTCATACTCACAGGAAGTAAGGGTGACGACATAATATTTGCTAATACAATAAATACTTTAAAAGATAAGATTTATATGAAGCTTTCTCAGGTAAAATAAGCGTAACTATATATGATGTCTCTAACCGATTATAATCTGACTCCAAAAGCAAAAAAAGCTATAAAGGATGCTAAACTTTTCGCCAAATCAAATAACCATGCTCTAATTAGGATACCTCACTTATTTTACGGTTGCTTATGTAACCTTTCTGATAGGGTTCGACTTCTGCTTGAGAGTAGAGGTATTCAGTACTCGTCTAAAGAATATGTAAAAGATTTTAAAAGTTTCTGCGCTGAAAATGACAGTTACTTCTTAAGATCTAAAAACGAAAATGCTTGGCATTCTGAACTAAATGATGTCATATCTGACGCTAAGTCATTCGCTGACGATAATGAGGACTTTTTTATTGGGGTAGATCATATACTCTACTGCATTTTGTCGTCTCAGTTCTGTAAGGCTATAGAATCAGATTCTTGCGATGTTTTGAGCATGTCTGAGGTTCTCCTTGAATTGACTATAGACGCTAATTTAGCAATCCCTAAATCGGAAGTTTTTTCTCTAGAATCTAAGCCTTCAGAAGAGTTTTTAGACCTACTTAAGACATCTATGGGGGGCGAGCCTTCTGGATTTTTAGATGAGTACTGCGTGAACCTTAATGATCGAGCTATGGAGGAAAATCAAGCTCCTATAACCTCAAGGGATGAGGAGATAGATAGTTTGATTGAGATTTTGTCAAAAAAGAATAAAAGTAATGCTGTATTACTGGGAGATTCTGGCGTTGGTAAAACGGCAATTGCTGAAGGATTAGCTCAAAAAATAGTTAGGGATGAGGTTCCAGCCCATATCAGTTTTTGTACCGTATACAGCGTTGATATGGCATCTATGGTAGCTGGCACTCAATACAGAGGTCAGTTTGAGGAGAGATTCAAAGGCTTACTTAAAGATGTCGAATCTCGCCCTGAAGCAATCTTATTTATTGATGAAATTCACACCTTGATGGGTGCTGGTAACTCCAGCGAGAACGGTATAGATGCTTCAAATATGCTCAAACCCGCTCTTGCCAGAGGGGACGTTAAATGCATAGGAGCTACAACCTTCAAAGAATACGAAAAGTCTTTTGGGAAAGACCCCGCTCTTAAAAGAAGGTTTGATAAAGTTGAGGTAAAAGAGCCAACAAAAGAGCAAACTCAGCTTATGATTGACAATAGTATTTCATACTATGAAAATTTTCACAGAGTTAAATACTCAAGAAAAAATATTCAAGACATATTAGATCTTAGCGAAATCTATTTATCGAATAAGAAGTTCCCTGAGAAAGCTTTTGATGTTATTGACCAAGTTGGAGCTAAAGCAAAAATTGATCAGGACTATCCCACTGAAGACTTAGCTAATATTAGAGAAAGGTTTTCTATAAAGGGTAAAGATTCAGACACTGAGGAAGAATCAGGAAGATTAATTAAAGAATATATTAAAGATTTAGTCTCTTATATAGACAAAGAAGACAAGAAAAGAAAAGTTTCAAGGAATCATATTCTTGAGGTCTTCGAAAAAAAGACGGGCATACCTAAAAAAATAATTGGAGAAAGTAACAAATCTTTTTCTAATTTTAAAAAGAAGATGCGGTCAGAAATATTTGGTCAAGAGGAAGCTTTAGACAGAATTTACAACATCCTCGCTTCTGTAAAGGTGGGACTAAACGATCCAAATAAACCTTTGGCTAACTTCTTGTTTGTCGGCCCAACTAGCGTTGGCAAGACATTTACAGCTAAGAATATTTCTAAACACTTTTTTGGTAACAAGAATTCATTCCTTCAAATCAACATGAGTGAATACCAAGATAAGACTGGTATCTCTAAATTGCTTGGGGCAAATGCTGGTTATATTGGCCATGAAGACGGGGGAATCCTAAGTGAATTTGTTATAGACAATCCAAACTCTGTTATTTTGTTTGATGAGATTGAGAAATGTGATCCCAAAATTCTAGATTTACTCTTACATCTACTCGACGAAGGCTACATCTCAGACAGCTTCAATAGACGCATTGACTTCTCAAAATGCATTATTGTGATGACAACAAACATTGGCCACAAAGAAGCGACAAAAAACACAATGGGCTTTATGTCCGAAAATAATGAGCAGGATTCTTATAAAGAAAGTTTGAGTAAATACCTACGACCAGAGCTAATAGCTAGAATACAAAATACCCTAATCTTCAATACGCTAAATGATGAGATTATGGCGAATATTGTAGGTGTAGAAATAAATAAGATTAAAAATCGTTTATCCGACAAAGGTATTAATCTTTCTGTTCCCAAGGCAATCCAGAAGTTTCTAGTCGAGGAAATTAAAGCTAAAAAACTAAATGCTAGGAACATAAAAGCTCTAGTTGTGAAGCTAATTCAGTTCCCACTAGCCTCATTTATCATGGGCGAAGAGAAAAACAAAAAATTATCACTAAAAGTTGTTGACAAGACCATCAAAGTTTACTAATATACAAACATGAGTAAGTCAGTTCTTAAAGCTATTCGTAATTCAAAAGGTCGTTTCTTCGGTCTTTACACTAAGCAGGGCGAATCCCTTAACGCTCAGCTTCAGTCTGAAACAGATCAAACAATTGTGATTTATGATCGCAATTTTAATCGGACCCGCCGTTTTTCGAAAACCAGCATCGCTGGAGTTCGTTCAGGTTCTCGTAACTTTGGTCGAGTTCGTTGATTTTAATAGGTAATATTGGGTTGTAGCCATAACGCAAGACCCGTCCCTTTAAAAGGGGCGGGTTTTTGTTATAATAAATTGTGAAAAGCGATTCTATATTTAAGGACAGGCTATACACCTTACCATCTAGCGGTAGGATAACAGCTACTGAGACTAAAATAATCAAAAAGATTTTATCTTTTTCTAAATGCGATATTAAAGTAGATAAAATTTCTTTAGTATGTGTTGAAGAGGATTATGATTTCTACCATATATATAGCGGGTCTAATATATTTGATTTAAAATTTTCATTAGACCATGAAAGCGAAAAATTTAATAGGGAAATAAAAAACACAAAGCTTTGCAAGTCCAAGTCTGTTCCAAAATATGTCGATAGTGGAGTTGTTAAAGTAGGAGATAAAATATCATATTTAATTTGCGAATCCAACAGGTCAGAATCTTTGTTTGATTATGGGAGATCTCACCTATCATCTAATTTAGATTTATTTGTTGATTTCTATTGTGATTTTGCTTCAAACGGCAATTATAAATTGTTGTACAAAACCCTACTATCCGACTCAATGAAAGAGGAAGATATGAAATCTATTTTCGACTTAGACCAAAAGTCTTATATAGATAATCACTCTGATTATGATAAATGCGAAAATATAATTAACCAATTAAAATCGGACATCTTAAGCAAATTACACGCTTTACCCAAAATTTACACTGGCAATATAATAGGAGATTTTGATAAAAATTCAGTTTTTACTGAGGGGAACAATTTTTTATTCAAAGATCTTAGGTATGGATGCAGGGGTCATGTTTATTCTGATGTAGCTAATATCACTTTATATTATGGATTGAGTAAACCTATAGAGAAGACTCTTCTGCAAAAAATTACTCAAAAAATGTCTTTAACTGCTGAAAACAATCTGTACAATCAATTCTATGAATTAGAGTTAAGGAGGAAAGCTCTCCATTACCTTCTTCAATACCTTAAAGAGGTTTACGTTTATGAATCTTCTAGGATTGAAGTGATCATCAATCTGATTGATTCTTTTTCTCAAAGTTTTAATAGGGTCTGTAAGATACCAGTAATTAGAGATAACAGAGAGTTTCTTTTAAGAAATATCGCAGAGCCGATAATAGAATCCAGCGATAAACATTAATTATTGAATTACAAGCTATTCTATATATTATCGTTTATGATTGTTCAGCTTTACAAACCTAACCCCAGAAATACTGGTTGCGCTTTTAGTTGCGATATTGGCAGCGCCAACCAAAAAGGCGAACCTTGTGTTTATGTCAGGGCGGTTAGGCAGTTTTCTTGGGATGACAAAAAGAAGACTGGTTCTTTCTCTCAAAATTCGAAAAACCCAGAGGCTTCGATTTCAATTAAATTAAACGAGGTCGAAATTGGAGGTTTGATTCACGCTATTGAAAAAAATACCGAGTTCAAAGCTTACCATTCTTACGAGGATAACAAGACTCAAATCTCATTTAAACCGTGGGAAAGAAATGGGCGACCAAACGCTTTTTCCTTTGGCATCATTAGAAATTCTACAAACAAGTTTGGGATAGGGGTAGAAATGTCAGAAGCTTATTGCTTACTTGAATTTTTCAAGTTTGCACTACAAGAGCTTTACGCTTACCGTTTGACTAAAAACGAAGAGATTAAATCGCGGCAGTGAAGAAAAAAGTTTTAATTCACTCTAACTCCTGTAAAGCTTTTACGGGTTTTGGTAAGAACAAGAAGAATATCATGCGTTACCTGCATAATACAGGTAAGTATGAGTTGATTGAGTTGGCTAATGGGTTGGAGTGGTCCAACCCCCTACTATCTTTAATGCCTTGGAAAGCTGTGGGTGCTTCACCCCCCAGACAATCCTTACAAGGCATGGATCAACATATGCAAAGGGCAGAGGGTTATGGTCTATCTGCTGTTGACCGCGCTGTAAAAGAATTTAAGCCCGATGTTTATATCGGCATGGAGGATATTTGGGCTTTTAAAGATTATCATCATAAGCCTTGGTGGAATAAGATCAACTGCATGATTTGGACGACCTTAGACAGTTTACCAATCCTTCCTCAAGCTATAGAGTATGCGCCAAAAACAAAGAACTATTATGTCTGGGCTAGCTTTGCAGAAAAAGCAATGAGTGAACTTGGATACGACCATGTAAAGACTCTCAGAGGCTCTCTAGAGCATAATAATTTTGTTCGCCTACCAGATGAAGATCGTTTAAAACTACGAAAGCGTCATGGCTTGTCTGATGAGTTTATTATAGGTTTTGTATTCAGAAACCAACTCCGCAAATCAGTACCAAACCTGCTTGAAGGTTTCAAAGTATTTAAGGAAAATAATCCAGATTCTAAAGCTAAACTATTTCTACATACTCATTGGGTAGAAGGTTGGAATATCAACGATCTTATCGCTGAGAAGAGCTTAGATCCTTCAGATATTTTAACGACTTATGTTTGCTCTAAATGTAATACTTACACAGTCAAACCTTACGAAGGGCAAGAAAAAAACTGTAACAACTGTGGCTCTAAAAAGTCCGTAAATACAACTAACACTCGCAAGGGTGTGGATGAAAAACAGTTGAATGAAATTTACAATCTTATGGATCTATATTGTCACCCGTTCACAAGCGGGGGTCAAGAGATCCCTATCCAAGAAGCTAAACTTACTGAGCTTGTAACTTTAGTTACTGATTATTCGTGCGGGGAAGATAATTGCACTGAAGAAAGCGGTGGTATCCCACTGGATTGGAATGAGTATAGAGAACCCGGGACGCAATTCATTAAAGCGTCAACTTGCCCAACATCAATAAGCCGTGAGATAGAGAATGTTTACAAAATGGCTCCCTCACAAAAAAGTGAGATGGGTAAAGTCGCTCGACAGTGGACTATTGAAAACTTCTCGACTGAGGTTATTGGTAAACAATTAGAGGAGATAATCGACAACATGCCAGATGTTGATTATGACTATGACTCTAAATCAAGAGATTACAACCCAAAGTATGAAATTGATCAACATACTGATTTAACAGAGTTCTTAATAGATATCTATAAGAATATATTAGATGAGGATGTAGATGAAAACTCTTTAGGGGTGAAGCATTGGACGAGTAAAATGAAATCTGGGGCCAAAGCAGAGGAGATTATACAACATTTTAGAAAAACAGCTCAGCAGCAAATAGAAAAGAGTCAAATCCCATCTTTGCAGGACTTACTTGGCAACGAAGATAAAGGCTCTAGAATTGCTGTAGTCATTCCGCAGTCTGAAGTCGATGTCTTGTTGGTTAATTCACTGATGGAGAGGCTTAAAAAACAGTATTCTGACTACAACATTTATGTATTCACCAATCCAGAGTGTTTCGAGTTGATTGAGGACAGCCCCCATGTACATAAAGTTCTTAGATATTCGAAAGAGATGGAGAACGCATTTTCTTTAGAAGGGGCTGGCCAATCAGAAGGCTTATTTAGTGCGGCTTTTTACCCTCATGCAACAACCCAAAAATCCATATGCTTCACGCATAACGGAATCACCAAACACGAATTCTCTTTTATATAATGTCCCACTTACTACACGAATATTCAAAGAGTTTAGGGGTTAAAGTTTCTAAGCCTGACCTTCAACAACACTTCTTTCCCTGTTTGGATGAAAAGTATATTTTGTTTTATAACAGCGAGAGGCAAGCCTCTAAAATATACAAGCACTACTCTACAGTATTTCAGTTACTGAGAGAGGCTCTAGATGATCATGGCATAAAAATTTATCAAATTGGTGGTGAAAACGCAATCATGGGAGTAAGTAGACACTTAAGCTGTAGCTTAAAAAATGAAGCTTACCTTGTCGCCAAGAGCATGTTATATTTAGGTCCAGATAGTTACTTAGCCCAATACGCAAGCGCTCAAGATGTTAAAACTATAACATTACATGGTAATAATTACGCTAGCAACACCAAGCCATTTTGGGGCAGCTTTAAAGATAAAGCTTGTTTAGAGCCTAATTGGAATTTAAACCCATGCTTTTCGGCTGAAGACCCTCAAAGACAGATTGATTCAATTAAACCAGAGGAAGTTTGCAAAAAAATATTAGAATTTTGCGGCTTGGGCCAATTAAAATTTAATTTTAAAACAATTAATATTGGAGATTCTTACTATCAAAAAATTGTCGAGGTAGTCCCCACAGCAATAACTAAAGGTCTACCCAGAAGCCTTTTTGTCCGTATAGACTACGGTGTGGAGGAAGAGGCTCTTTTGTATTACTGCGCTAATCATGAAGTTATATTGGTGACAGACCAGTTACCACAAATTAGTATGCTCATGCAGTTTCGTGAGAATATAAAAAGAATCCTTTATACTGTTCAAGATAAGAACGATACAATCCCTGAAGAGTACTTTGAATCCCTTAAAAAGCTAGGGATAGACTTTATTCTACTTTCAGACAAAGAGGATGATTTATCCTTCTTAAGAAATAAATACTTTGAAATCCAAGTTCACCCAAAGCATGACGCAAGGGAACCTATTGTTTTCTCTGATGATGCAAAATTTTTAAGTAATAAAAAAATCATTGAGGCGGATAAAGTTTACATGAGTTACGCTCATTACAAAAAAGGGCTTGACTCCTGCGATAAAGTATTGGATACTCCTGAATACTGGGAAGAGTCCAAACACTTCTATATTTATGAGCAAGAAAAAAGTAGCTAAGAAAGCCACCAAGAAAAAACTATTCGGACCCGATCTTTACAAGAGGGACGAGCATGGTCTCCTAGAGAATGTTGATTACGTCTTTAATGAAGATGGTTCGGTAAATTGGCGAGCTATGATTAAACCTGAGTTTCTTTACCCAAATCGGGATTGGTTCAATTATAGGAACAAGCCTGTACCAGACTCTTCTGACGGTTTAGCTGACAATCAGTTACTCATCATGCTTGGGGGCATTAAAGAACTAGCTCGACTTAGGGGTTTTGAGAATGTGTCATTTGAGATTGATAATGTATCTGAGAGTTACGTTGTCGCCTCTTGCGAAATCCTTTGGTCTGCTAATTATGAGAGCGGAAAAGAGCGGGTCGCTTATCAAGACGTAGCTAATGCTACACTAGATAACACAGACTCATTTGCTTCAAAATTTTTGGAGACGATAGCTTGCAACAGAGCTTTTGTACGTTGCGTTCGCAACTTTTTGAATATCCATATTGTAGGCGCAGATGAGATTGATAAGTCCAAGGGCGCTAATAATAGCATCTCTGTGGAGTCTGTGGAGGCAGCGGCTACTACACCTATTGGCCTTTTACAAAAAACTTTACTATCTAAAAAGGGCGTATCCTCATTTGAAGATTTTATTGAAATGTTGAAGGTGTTTTGGAAGAACGAAACTTATAAAAATGAGGACGTTGCAAAATGGAAGTCTTGGAAAGATATCCCAAGTAAAGAGATTCGTAAGCTCATTGGGCTTTTACACAAATGATTAAAAGAATAGTTAGTGCAGAGCAGTTTAACAAAGCTGCTGACGATATTTCTGACTACTTAAACCTTAAGGAGGAGGATAATAACTATCACTATCTTCTCCCAAATGGAGTTGAATCAATTAAGCAAGCTTTTGCTCACGACAAGATGTTGGCTTACAATGTGTTTGTGTGGGCTAACCTAAATAATTTAGGTAAATATGATGCAGGTATAATTTTCCTAAAGGATAAAGGTCCAAGGCATGGGTTAGAAATATTTTCAGAATACATTTGGCTTTCCAGTAACCCTCGCGCTGGCTATAAGTTACTAGCAACAGCGATAAAATACGCTAGAGATAACGGTTTTGAGCATATACAAATGGGTTGCTCCGAAAAATCACCAAACAAAGACAAAGTAAAAAGCCTTTATAGAAGGCTTGGATTCATCAAAGATTCAGAGAGTTACATAGCAAAATTATGAGCGGAAAAACTTGCAAAAAAATAAGAAAAGCATTATCATTAATCAATGAAGACCCGACATCAAGAAGGAACTACAGAAGATTCAAGCGTCAGTACCAACGTGTCCCATCTCAACATAAATCAGACTTCATTAAAGCAACAGAAGGACTCTTCCAGTGAATGGTCTAAGCTGAAGGCGGGAGGTTGTTGGATCAAAAACAGTAAAAAAGGTGAGGCTTATTTATCTGGTTCTGCCAACCTAAGTGAAGAAGCTTTAAAAAAGATTGTTGAAAATGGCGGGAAGTTAAATTTCCACATTTATAAGAATGCTTTTCAAGAGGGAAACCAGCCTACTTATAACTTCTATATACTTTGATTCTCGTCTCTAAGTCTTTGATTTTCTTCCCTTAAAAATTTGATCTCGACTTTTAATTCTGTGACTTGGACAGTTAGTTCACTTATTTGAACTCTCATAGCCTCTTTTTCTTCAGAGGAGCTGATAAGTAGAGCTTCCAACTTACTCACTCTATCAATTAGGTTGCTAAGCAGAACCCCCTCTGTTTGGTAATCTAATTTTTTTATTTGCTGTTCTGCGCTTAGTCTGTGACTCATATACCTCCACAAAGCTCCCCCGAATAATGCTGATACTACGGATGAGATAATTGTCCAATGATCCATAGATTTAATTACACAATTTATTTTAATTAATATTAAAATATTTCAAAAAATTTGATTTAGGTGTAATTAAAATCAAATGGGGGAAACAGATAAAAATCTTGAAGAAGCTACAGCATTAGCGTTAAAATACTGTAACCCAGATGATAGCGAGATCATCTCTGATCTTGACAGACATTTGCGAGAGGCAGCTTGGACACTACTCGAAAGAATTAATAATTTAGAGAGTCAAGAATGTGTTTGTGAGGGGTGTGCATCTAAGGTCGCAGAAGAGGTAGAAGAAGTTGAATCTACCCCTGAAGAGCAGGAAGAAAACCCAGAAGTCGAAGGTGAATCTTCAGATGATTCTAACTTGCAAAAGCTTATAGAAACAGATAAAAATAACAAGAGGCTAACAAAAAAATCAAAAAACGTTACGGTAGGGGTTGGAGTTATAGCTGCTACAACTCAAAAAATGGCAGCAATGGGAACCGCTGGAGTAATGACAATTGCAAGCGGAACCTATTTCCAAGCTAAAGCAGCTAAAACAGAAGGTATAGAGATAGCTGTTGTTACAGAGCAAGAATATGGAGCATTTTCCAAATTCAATAGATTTACTGAGTCAGTTTTAGGCATTTCAACCTTCGAAGGCATTAGAGAATACGCTGAAAAAGGTTATGGTGACATTAAAGGATCTAATCCATCTTCTGAGGAGAACGAAGAAAAAGAGGAGCTTTCTGAAGAGGAGAGGGTAAAGAGAGATAAGGAATTACTTCAAGCAAGGGAGGATCTTAAAATTAATTCAGATGAACCTCCTACTAATCCCCCTAAACTATCTGATTATTAATCATGGAAGAAATATTCGACAAAATTTTAGCACCCTATATGTCCTCGCTGCCTGAATTTGTAATCGCGGTAATGGGTCTAGTTGGGACACTTGCGTTTTTCGCGCCAGAAGATAGCAAGTTAAGTAGATTACTTAACAAAGTCACTGGAAGATTGTCAAAATTTAAAGACTATTTACTTAAAAAACTTAAAAAATGAAAAAATTAACACCTTTATTATTATCACTATTTGTTTTATGTTGTTTTTGTAAAGCGGCTATCGTCACCTTTACAGGGGGGACGGGTTACTTAGAATCAGGCGACACTATCATCACAACTACAACTTCTCAAAATTATGGAGTCATTAGCTATCAAGAACAATCTGTTATTCTTGAATATGTTTCACCTACCGAAGATTGGAGTTTTCAGACTGTAGGTGATTATTATGATATGGGGAATGATGTAATTCACGGTCATTGGACCGCAGTCTCTGCTATAGAAATCTCTCTTCAAAATAACAACCCTTTCGATTTACAGTATTTTCAAATCACTTCAAATACTTCTGTTGGTGGGCAAGCAGCTACAAATGAAGAAAATATAGGTATTCAAGGATACTTAAATGGCTCTTCTGTCACGGAGATATACGCTTTACCCAGCGTAGATTGGGGTGCAGCAAACACTAGAGATGTCTTCCTTCCCAGCTCTTTTGATAACGTCGATAAAGTAGTTATCTTTGATAGGGGTGCATCAGGCACTCACACTGGAAATTCAAGTTGTCCTGAGTGTGGTAATTCAGGTTTTTGTTTTGGGATGGATAATTTTGTGTTTGATGAGGCGGTTCCGCAAAATCTTGTACAAGGAAATGCAACCCCATTAACAGCTATACCAGAGGCTAGTGTAGCTTTACTTAGTGGATTAAGTATTCTACTGCTCCTACAAAGGAGAAAGTTTTATAGGTAGTTACTTGTTGTAAAGCTCTCGCTCTAACTTCCTATAACGAGCATCTGAATGCCAAACTTCGTTAGTCTGGGGGGTGTAAACCCCTTCTTCAGTCTGAATCGGCTGACCCGCCTTGAGCTTCAAGGAAGACGGCTGATATATGTTTAAACTGCTTGTTTTCGGTGAGGAGCTGCCCCCGCAAGAAGTCAGCACGATCATTGGACTCATTGTCGCCAATAGCGCGTAACTTTTCAATTTCTTCGATAAGTTCATTTTTATTTTTGTTGTGTTTTTCTGTGATTTCAAAAAACGCGAGTTTGTTTCTCAAGGCGAGATACAATTCAACGCTTTTTAAGATAGATTTGACCAGAGACATTACTTTGCTCGTTTTTTACTATTAAAAATCTCTTTTTCTCCATCATCTTGTATGATTTTCACTGAGCCAGAGACGTATTTGGCGCAATTAATTGCTTCATCCTTTAATAGGTATGAGTGATGATATTTCTTTCTTTTATCGTATACACGATATTTTACTAATTCTTGATTCATTATGGTTTGAATTCTAAAGTTATATTCGCTACAAATGTTTTATCGTCAGAGATCATTCCTTCAATTAGACACTTGCCTTCTCGTAAGGAGACGCGCTTTCCGTCAAAAAGATACTTCTGTTCATCAATACTGATTTGAGTAACACAAACATTTTTACCTGATTCCACGTTGATTATATCATAATCTACAATTTTGTCTTGCAGATGTTTGCTGAGATCATTTGTGCCTACTACTTTAAGCTGTTTTTTCATCTTTTCTGTATTATACCATAGGACAGTTTGGTCCTTATTATTTAATATTATAGCTCTTTTATCGTATCTATCTATCCATTTTTTATAAAAATCGACTTTAAATGTCCTCCTAATCTCTGACTTAAAGTATTTGTCATTTTTTTGTCGGACATGATCTAATATTGCATGAAAAGCTTTTATTTTGGTTGGATTTGAGCCTCGTTTATTACTGAATAAAAACTGTATGTGATTATAAGTTTCGTACTCTTTTAAAAAAACATAACCAATATCGTCGCAGTGGTAGATCTCACAATCACTACAGAACTCCTTAAAGTATCTTTTGACTGCATTTACCCTCATAGTTCTAGATCCAGAACAAAAAACCTTATAAGGCTTAGATCTCAAACAAAAATCGAGAAAGTCATCCCAAGCCTCTTCTTTATTGATTAATTGTTTAATTATCATTTCTACAGGTTATAATAGTAGAAAAGGTGTAATATTAAACATGGCGGTTGAAGGAAAAAATGAAGTAGCAAGAAGTTTATTGGATTTGCAGCCAACTGCAATTCTAGAACTGTACAAAGTGTTTCCAGATACAGTGGGTTCGCCTAATAAATTTTTGAGTTTTCATGGCGGCTCCGTCTTTGCTAACAATGTGATTTGGCAAGGTATACAATATATGCCTATTCCTGTAGAAGCCGAAGGATTTGGAGTATTTGGGGATGGGACTTTACCAAGACCTAAGATTAAAGTAAGCAATAACAACAATATTGTTACTTATTTTTTAGGTAAATACAAAGATTTTAAAAACGCTAAAGTATTTAGAAAAAAAGTCTTTGTAAAACACTTAGATGATGCGAATTTTGATGGCGGAAACCCTTTCGGGTTAGCCAATTCTGATTCTGAGATTTCAGAAGAAAAGTATCTTATAGGTCAAAAAGTGCAAGAAAACAAATCTTTTGTTGAGTTTGAGTTAAATTTACCTTTAGATCTAGATAACTTCGATGTTAATCATAGAACTGTAAATGCTAAATACTGTTACTGGCAGTATAGGGGGTTAGGATGTCGATATGAAGGTTTACCGATAGAAAAGGAAGATGGAGAGTCTTTTATTGACACTAATAATAATATTATAACTGTAAACGCTGGTGAAGAATTTAATTATCAAAATTTATTTTATCAGCCTGATTCTGGCTATTCTGTTGGTGATGTCGCTTATATTGAAGATAAATCAATTATTTTAGATAGAGGCGAATGGAATCTACCAATATTTCACAGAACTTGGTATGTGTGTGCGCAAGCTAATTCAGGGCAGCATCCAGAAAATAATCCCTCATTTTGGCAAAAAGATGGTTGCAACAAAAAAATAGAGGCTTGTCAAAAACGTTTTTCTAGCAAGAGCTTGGTGAAGAGTTTTATTGGAGAAGAAGCGGCGACATCTGACTATTTAAATTTACACAGAACAGGTGCAGCTTCGTTCGCTACAACTGATGCCAATGTTACAGGGGTTTTTGGTGGAGATTCTTGGACTTTATCAATTTTTCTGCGTGGCGAAGCGCAATATCAAGCTGATGATGGGGATTGGTATAATCCCGCTATTTTTGCAACTCATGAATTACCAAGAACAAGTTTTACCTTTAGCCCAGCTGCGGATGGCACGTTTGATGATGTAGTGAGGGCAAACTTACATTTCTCAGATAGAACTTCTATTAATAGACATAAAGGCCATTACTTAGATTTAGCTACCCCCACAGAATTAGGTACAAAAAGCAAATTAACAAAAGTCGAAACTAAAATAGCATCTAGAGATAAGTTCCATTGTCTTGTTTTTAGAAAAAACACCGATTCGAAAATAGAAATTTTAGTTAATCCTCAAAAAAACCAATATGGACAAGCTATTTACTCTAGCAAATCATCTATAAATATTGATAACGGTACGGCTGGAGTTGATTTATTTTCTCTTTTTTCTGACAAAACAAGTAGTTTGGATGAAAAAATTTGTTTTGGAGGAGACATAGGCCAAGTTTGTCTTTGGTCAGGTAGACTTAACGACGATGAAGTTTGCCATATAGGGTCTACAAATGCAGTGTCTGATGCAGAATATTATTTAACCGACAATGGGTTACAAAAAACAGCTAGGCATTACTGTGATTATGTCCCTCTAAGATATAATGAGGCGACTGGTTACTTATCCACTCTTACAGGTTCGGATAGGCTAGCTTTTTGGTATGATATGCAGACAGGCTTAAGCTCCAGCAATCTAGTGATTCAAGATGAGTCCCATAATAACTATGATATTACTGGTTTTGGAGAGACGGGATTATTTCAAAAACGTACGATAGAATATACAAAAGGTAAATTCCAAGAGTTTGTTCCTCATCAAAATTCACAGTTCCAACTACCTTTTGGAGGGTTCCCCGGAACAGATGGATTTGATTACAAAACTCAAGGATCTCAAAACAACATATGAATATAAAAGAAGCTTTACAAGTAATAGTTGACGAGTCCGAATCCAACTCTTTTATAGAGATATGTGGTTTTTTAGGGTTTGATAGGGAGGAAGAAGCTTATGTTGTTCAAAATGAAAAAAATGTGGCCGAAGACCCTTCACAGCATTTCATGATTGACCCTCTAAATTACTTACTTTTTAAGGAAAGGTATGACTTGTTAGCGGTTTATCATAGCCACGTTAATACAGACGCTGAACCTTCAGAGTTTGACGTAAAAATGTCGAATAATTGCTGTATACCATTCTTAATATACAGTATTGAAACCAAAAAATTTGATCTTTATGAGCCACAAAATATAGAAACAGATGTAAATACATACAACAGGTTTAAGGAGGATTATGACAACTATTAGATTACATGGTATTTTAGCTCAAAAGTACGGCGAAGTGTTCAAAATGGACATTAGTAAGCCTAGAGATGTTATTAGGGCTATTGATGCTAATAGGGATGGTTTTAGAAAAACTGTAATGGATTTGCAAAAAGAAGGTTTCTCTTATGAGATTTTAGTTAATAAAAAAAGACTTAATAAAGAATCATTTTTAAATAGCAAAAAAGCTCAAGAAATAGACCTTGTGCCTTTTATTGTCGGGTCTGGTCTACCAGATCTTGTTGTAGCTTTGATTTTCAGCTTGGTTTCTGCGGTTGTTCAATTTGCTTTAATGGACCCGGGGACTATTGATGGGGGGCAAAGTACTGTGGGCGCAGATAACAAATCACTGATGTTTAGCAGCAGCCAAATTAATCTTGCCGCTCAAGGCTCCCCCCTTCCTATTGGTTACGGTAGGTTAAAAGTTGGATCAAGTGTCGTTCAAGCTTCATTGAAGTCTCTCCCACAAACGACTAACTCTCTTGATGGTATGGTTCACAACCCTTTTACTTCTAAGGGTAATTCTTATGGATCTGAAATTTCTAACCAAGTATAACTATCATGAACCATCTGTCTAGAAAGAAAAAACTCTATGGAGCGGGAAAGAAACCTAAAGTGAAACCTGCTGTTTTGCAGCCTCCTAAAATAGGAAATTTTCAATTTGGAGCTTCTTTTAGTTATATTGAAACTTTAGATTTGATATCGGATGGACCGATTGAGGGTTTAGTTGATAATAAAGGAAATCTTTTGTATGAAACAGAGCAGTCTAGAGGTGTTTATTTAGATGGGACTCCAATCTCTATAGCTACCAAACAGTATGACGATCCTGATTCTGAGTCATTTTCATCAGATGATAAAAAGGTTTCGAAAGCTATATCAACTTTTCAAAATTTAAACATAGAAGATAAAGGGGGAGCTAGCGTTTTTGATTATGCACAGGGTGGCCCACCGTTCTCGAGGAACAATGATACAGAAAGGTTTGTAAGAGTTTATTTTGAACCTTTAGTTGAAAATATTAAACCATTTGTGCGGGGCGGTAATAACAGTCAGGGTGAGTCGAGTACGCCGTCATTCACAAAAGATCCTCCAATGTACAATGCTCTCATCTCGAGTGTCCCCCGCCTGAGACTCTCCAGAGTTGGTTTTTATAGTTTTTTTGGGGAGAGTTTCAGCTCCAATGGCGTACAAAGACCCGCTGATGGGCGTAACGATTTTTCGTTTAGCGCATCGAACGTTTATTTTGAAGAGCGTTACGAAATGCTCTTCACTAATAATACCACGATGGCTAATTCAGATCTATTTGTTGCTTTTATTAGAGATAATGGAGGTGCAGGTAGTCGAAGTGGGAATTCACGTTTCAGCCCAGAATATAATGAGAGCTTTACTGGAGCAGCTGATTTTATTTTTGCTGAGAAGTTTGCTGATGTCTCATTTGCTGATGGGGTTTCAGGGGCATCCTTCTTTGATAAGATTTTAAAAGCTTGGGATATTTTCGGTCCACCTCCTCAAGCGGATGAGGATTTTTTGCTGGATGAGGATAACAAAGTGCGTAAGGAGAGAAACCCCTTCATGAGAGATCTTATAAAGCACAAAATGGACAAAGTTTTTGGGTCTTATGTTTGGGAAAAATCTACCGCTCAGGAACTTTACGAAGAGTTTTTTCATAGAACTTGGAGATCAGGTTACATGGTCTGCTATTTTCCAGATAGGAATGTGTTAAATAACATAGGAGCTATTCAATTCACCAGACCAGAAGAAGTTACCGTTGCGCTTATTCAGGGGAATGGTTTATATTCACCAGCCTTTAAAAATGAAAATTATTTAGATTTATTAATTCCAATCTGCGATAAGAATGGGAATCTCGACCAAAGCGCTGATATATTAGGAGGTTCATTCGTATTCGTAAATACTGAGTGGATTGCTTGGAATGGCAAGTATGCAGATGAGTTCAAGACAACCCGTATGGATATACGGAGTTTGATAAGAGACCTCCACAATGTTACAAATTTGGGGGTTACTCAAATTAAAGATATTGATCCATTCAACTCTAAATACAATTATAATAATGTTTTAATTGAATCTAGAACAGGTACAGAGGTTCAAGAACCATTTCGTTATTTCAACAAGGTTCACATAGACAAAAGTATAAATAAAAATGTTTATGGGCCTTTCAGATCAGTTGGTCAGGTTCAAAGGATAAAGAGGAATGATGACGAGACAAAAGATAACCTAAAAATGGAGACTGCTGGATACGATGGTCCAGACGGCCATATAACTCTTGAGAATGGCTTACCTATTAATGAGGGTAGTAATGATAACAAGAGAGCTATCCGTGCAAAAGATTACTCTTCGTGGAATTCATCAAACAATTCATATTTTCTAGACGAAGAAGCTAACCCAATCACTTATTATATCAACAACCCAAATGTTTCTGAGGTTTTCGTTACATTACAAATAGATTCCCTTTTTGATACTGTTGAGGTTCAATATGGAGGAGCCGATAATGATTTTAAAGCTGGTGATAAATTGCCAACTATTATGAATGTGGAGATTGAGGTGGGTAAAGTTTTATCTGACGCATCACTTCAACCAACATTGACAAAAACTTATAGAATTGCAGCTTTGATAGAAGGTACGACTCTTCTCGATATAGGCAACCCAAGCAATTTAGACGAACCCGAAAAATTCAAACACGTTAGAGATTTTGAAAACTTAAATGGGAGCGCCGATTTATCTACGCCATTTCCACTACCAAGACTTAACGACTACTCAGCGAACAGCTCTTATGCTTCCTCAGAAAAGAGATATGTTAAAGTAAGTAAGTTATCAGCAGAGACGTTTTCAGTTCTAATCTCTAAAGAATTAACGTTTGCTAAGGTGACCGAGATCATTCCCGTTAATTTGACGTATCCATTTTCTGCTATCATAGGAACAAAGATAGACTCTAAGAGTTTTTCCTCTACACCAGTAAGATCTTTTGATGCTAGATTAAAATTAATTCGAATACCGTCAAACTACTTCCCAACAAAAAGACTTGGTAGGAAACAAGATAAAAGATATTACGAAAATAAATCTGAATTTCAAAACACCTCAGAAGAAGAAAAATCTATATACGAGGGAGATTGGGACGGAAGTTTTAAAATAGGTTGGACTGACAATCCAGCTTGGATTTTATATGACCTTCTCACGAATACTCGATATGGTTTAGGTAGATATTTAGATGAGAATGACATTAATAAATGGGAACTTTACAAGGTTGGCAGATTCTGTGATGCTGTAGATTCAAATGGCAACTTTGAAGGTGTCCCAGATGGCAGAGGAGGTTTAGAACCTAGATACTCTTGCAATATTATGTTTAAGAGTGATGAAAAAGTTTTTGATTCTATACAGCTTATATCAAAATTATTTAGGGGGCAAACTTTCTTTAGAGCTTCAGAAGTTTCATTTGTTGATGAAAGGGTTAAATCCCCTGTAGCTATATTTAACAATAATAACGTAAAAGACGGTGTATTTAGTTATTCTAACCTAAGAAGGGATCAACAATTTAACACTGT
>VMHT01205027.1_pt1 | contig 19749 bp, 20 predicted proteins | sample 4693611 | NCBI WGS metagenome assembly VMHT01 (sample SAMN12280063, study PRJNA550983) | marine metagenome | isolation source: seawater sampled from same location over 5 years 0.02-0.2 micron viral filtrate | place: USA: collected off the coast of southern California halfway between the port... ...
TATGCTTGATCCGTATGGGGGCATAGGGACATAAAACTGTAAACCCAATGTATCTGCATACCCATTTTGGGGGCCAGTGTTGACAAACTGTAAAGATAACATCCATATATAGCACAAATGTCGGATAATGACACTAATTAGAGTAAAAAGATGCCCATAGTGGTTGCTATTTGTTATAATATTTCGTATATTGAGACATAACTATAGCATGAAGGTTTAGATATGAATCTAGATGATGGAAAAACATCACTAAGTCTGGATATTAGTGTAGAGAATGACTTAGAAATAGACGCTGATGGCGTACTACACATAATTACATTTATCTTTGTAGATGACTCGGACGAACCTACGGAAATTCGTTTGAGCTTTGAAGAAGTAATAGACAACCTCATCGACTTCTACCGTGATGATCCTGTTGATCAAGCAGGTTACCAGCAACTTTACTCAATCGCGAATGAATTCACCAGACACGCAGATCGTTTACGCGATGTAGCTGGACAGATGGAAGATCGCAATATCTCAGAGGATCTATTTAATGGAATCATCGATCCAAAATACAACTCCACCTTATAGCCTCTATCGCGCAGAGCGTATGGAGAATTTAGACGCTACCCAGATAGGGGAAGTAGGCGAACATTTCGTAGTCAGTGTTTTAGGTGGGTTTGGATTAGAAGTTTATAAGACCAATGCTAAAGGATTTGATCTTCTTGTGTTAGGCGACAAGCCAATACGAGTAGATGTCAAAACGAAGTCCTCATTAGAAGGGCAACGAATTTACAACATAAAAAAAGGCAAGAAGACAAACTACAGGGACTTTAATCCCCAAGCTTGTGACATCTTTGCCTTGGTATGTTTAGAAGATCTCTCTCTGTCATTTCACAGATCAGAGGATTATGCGGGTAAACGTAGTATTTATGTAAATGCCGATAGGCACAGTGCTACAGATCCGTATGAAAGTTGGGTGTCTGCAACGGACATAAAAAAAGCCGAGTGGGCTATATAGTATATATACCCTCGGCCGAACACGTTCTTATTTTAGCATGGATTTTCCATTCTGTCTATAGTAATTCTGTTATAATTGTCACATGATGCCCGTAGCAAACAAAAGTTAATTAGTCAACAAGTGTTGCTAATTGACAATATTAATGGTATAACAAGCGACAGGTACAATGGCTAAACTAAAAAAGCCCGAACCTTCACAAGCAATTAACCTCGTATATATAAGAGCGGCGATACTAGCTAACACAGGCGTAAAGCTCACCTTAGAAGAAGTACGAAGGTATCTTGTAGAAGAAAAGATAATCACTCCTAAACAGGCCGTGCATAACGCGCAAATCTTCAGAGGCTACTCTGATTATTTCGGCTTAGAGGATTATTCCGTTGAACTCTCCCGTGAAGATGACAGCATTTTTTAAATCAAAATAAAAGGCAGGAACATGAAAGTTACTAAAGCAAATTGTGGCGCATCCGTGAAAGCGGCTAATGGTGGCTACATGAAGGTTAAGAAGACGGGCTACAATGAAGGTGGTACGGCTTCTAAAAAGAAATCCGATATGGATGATCGTTCTAAGTTTGCAAAACGCGCTGAAGGCGTGAAAGCAAATAAGGGCGGAATGGCCTCAAAAAAAAAAGTAAAAAAATATAACCAAGGCGGAGCTACGGGCCGTGTTGCAGTAAACGTATGTAATGCGTGTTCAACACCGAAGAAGTGTACGTCTAATGGTCGTTGCGTTAAATCAGGTAAGAAGCTTACTTAATGCCAAAATTATGCGCCAGAGGTAAGCGGGCCGCTAAATCCCGCTACGATAAATATCCATCAGCTTATGCGAACGGCCATGCTGTCCGTGTTTGCAAAGGGGATATTGCTGGTCTTGATGGCAAGAAGAAGTCATCTGGCGTCTACGCTCAAGGCGGTGGTTATGTAATGAGCAAAGGCGGTCTTGCAGAATGGTTCGGACAGAACGATGGCAAGGGCTGGGTTGATTGTAAGACAGGCAAGCCGTGTGGTCGAAAGAAGGGTGAGAAACGTGATTATCCAGCGTGTCGCCCAACAATGGCCCAATGTAAGAAGTCAAAACCTAAAACGGCGAAGACGAGTGGTAAGCGAGTAGCGTGGACTAAGCCGCCGAAATAAGCGAGGGCATATAATGGCAAATAAGCCAGTAGATAAAAAGAAGATGGCTTGTAACAAACCCCGCCGTACCTCGGGTGGATCTAAGAAGTTTGTTGTGAAGGCGTGTCAGGATGGCACGGAAAAAATTGTAAGGTTTGGAGATCCTAATATGAGGATCAAAAAGTCCAACCCCAAACGCCGTAAGTCTTTTAGAGCTCGGCACGGTTGTGACAAAGCAGGGGCGAAGAATAAATTAACGGCAAAATACTGGTCATGTAAAAAGTGGTAATGGGATGGAATTAGACATACGGATGCTAATTACACTTGGGGGAATATTAGCAAGTGTAGTATCAGCGTCGGCAATAGCGAGGCAACAGATTAAGCATCTGGAAGAAGAGTTAAAAGAATTAAAGTCTTTCACTAATAAGATGGAGCTCCGTCTAGATCGCAATGATATGACAACCAGCATTAATGAGCAAAAGCTCACTGAGTTGTCCGTGGTTTCTTCTCCGAAAGAGAGAGAAGGATTAGTTAGGGAATTGGAAGGTTTAAAAAAAGATATTGCCTTTCTTAACAAAACAGGTAATAATTAATGTCAGAAGAGAAGCAATATACGGAAAAACAAAACGCCTTTCTTGAGGCCCTAGTTGGGGAAGCAAGAGGGGATATTCGTTCTGCTATGAGAAGTGCAGGTTACTCTGATTCCACGAAAGTGCATGAAGTAGTTAATCCTCTCCGAAATGAGATTGTTGAGCGAGCTAGTATGATGCTTGCAATGAATGCACCTAGAGCAACATTTTCTATGATCGACGTTTTGCATGATCCAGCGGCTATGGGGGCTCGCAACGCAGTTGCGGCGGCGCGTGAAATTTTAGATCGCTCAGGTCTGGTTAAGAAAGAGCAAGTAGAAATTAAGGGGCCAGAAGGAGGTATATTTATTTTACCTCCAAAACAAGCAGAGCCTGTAGATAATGAGCAAGACGAAAATTAATTTTTGGGAAAATAAAAAAAGACCAAATGAAACTGCAAAAATTCCATACGGCTATAGGGCCAGTGAAGAGGATCTTCTTGTACTTGTGGCAGACGATGAAATCGTTGTGCACGTCGAGCAAGCGATGGATTACCTTGATAATGGGCAAAGTTATCGGGAAGTCGCTAATTGGCTCTCTGAAACTACTGGTGAAACGATCAGCCATCAAGGCATTGCTAATATTTGGAAACGCGCTCGCGGCGATACTAGCTCGCGCTCTAAACAGCTTAGAGCTAAAAAGAGAAAAACTGCGCCAAAAACTAAAGAACAACGAGAACTCGCAAGCCTAAAGAAAAAAGAGGCGGCGGCGAAACGAAGCTTAACCGTAACTAAGAAAAAATTAGGACAGCTTAAAGAACATGATGAAAATCAATCCGATCCCAGCACCCCAAAAACCACAAATAAAGAGGGGGTCAGCGGCGGATTAGATTTTGATGCTACACCAAAAGATAAAGAAGTTATATTCGCCCCTAACAAGGGCCCGCAAACAGAATTTTTATCGGCATCAGAAAGAGAAGTCCTATACGGGGGCAGTGCGGGCGGGGGTAAGAGCGCAGGATTACTCGCAGACCCCTTGCGATACTTCTCCGTACCAAGTTTCAACGGGTTGTTACTCAGACGAACTAACGACGAACTTAGAGAACTCGTCTGGGCCAGCCAAGAGCTTTATCCGAAAGCGTACCCGGGAGCGAAATGGGCGGAGAAGAAGAGCCAATGGACGTTCCCAAGCGGAGCCCGATTATGGATGACATACCTAGAACGTCCTGAAGACGTTTTACGTTACCAAGGTCAGGCGTTTAGCTGGATAGGTTTTGACGAATTAACGCAACACCCAACAAGTTTTGCGTGGGATTACATGAGATCCCGATTAAGAACAACAGACCCAAACTTGCCTATCTTTATGAGGGCAACAACAAACCCGGGAGGCCCCGGGCATTCTTGGGTCAAGCAGATGTTTATAGATCCAGCACCTGCAAATAAAACGTTTGTGGCGAAAGATCCAGAAACAGGAAAGGACTTAGTATACCCTGATGGTCACGAGAAAGCTGGGGAACCTTTATTTTACCGTAGGTTTATTCCTGCAAGCTTGTACGACAATCCCTACCTTACCGAAGATGGGGCGTATGAGGCCAACCTTTTATCTCTTCCCGAGAATCAAAGGCGGCAACTTTTGGAAGGCGATTGGGCCATCGCAGATGGCGCGGCGTTCCCCGAATTTAGACAGTCACACCATGTGGTTGAGCCTTTTGAAATACCATCAGACTGGCGGAGATTTAGATCATGTGACTACGGATATTCGTCGTATTCAGCGGTACATTGGTTCGCGATAGATCCGTCGTATGGAACGTTAATTGTATACCGTGAGCTCTATGTATCGAAGCACACAGGCAGAGATTTAGCTAAGGCTATTTTGCCATTAGAACGCGGAGAACAGATGGAATATGGTATACTAGATTCAAGTTGTTGGCATAACCGAGGCCAGATTGGCCCCAGTATAGCCGAAGAAATGATCTCAGAAGGATGTCGATGGCGTCCTAGTGATCGTAGCGCAGGAGCAAGAGTTGCAGGGCGCAACAGGTTTCACGAAGTCTTAAAATATGACGAGGAAACTAAGATGCCGGGTATAGTGTTTTTTGACACTTGCCGACAGATAATAGCAGATTTGCCTGTCATACCTAGTGACCCTAAAGGGGGCGATGATATCGATGCTAGATATAGAAGTGATCACACTTATGACAGTGTTCGTTACGGGATTATGTCTCGTCCACGAGCTAAATCGCCATTTGACGATTGGGCAACAAATAAAACGGAACCTAGCTGGAAGCCCTCTAGCATTAGCTTTGGATATTAAAAAATATGGCAATAGTAGATAAACCAGAAGAATACTCTATAGATATTAACTCAGCTTCGCTTGAAGAGGGTGATAATGTAGAACAAGAAAACCTTGAAATGGATGGCGTAGTAGGCTGGGTTGAAAGCCGCTACTCAAATTCAAACAAGTGGCGTGATCAAGATGAATCACGATGGTTAAAAGCCTACCGTAATTATCGCGGTATATACGGCCCTGAAACACAGTTTACTGATACTGAAAAATCACAAGCATTTATTAAGATTACAAAGACTAAAGTTCTTGCGGCTTATGCACAGATTGTTGATGTGCTATTCGCGGGTTCCAAATTCCCTATTGGAATTGAGGCACCAAAGAATACTTTAAATGTAGCTGATTCAGTATCATTTGATCCTAAAGAAGTTACAGAAGATAAAGTTGCAGAAGTTACTGGTGCTAAGGTATCAGCTACTATTGCACGTCCAGATATTATGGAACGTCTTGGCCCCCTTAGCAAAGATCTATCTCGTGTAGAAGAAGATCTTCGTGAGGGTGCAGGTAAGACACCAACTTCATTTACGTTTGAGCCCGCTAAAGAGATAGCTCGCGGAATGGAGAAACTAATCCATGACCAATTAGAAGAAAGCGACGCAAGTAAGCATTTGCGTAATGTTGCTTTTGAAATGTCTTTGTTCGGCACAGGTATTCTGAAGGGCCCTTTTGCCTTCGATAAGGAATACCCACGGTGGGATGAAGAGGGTGAATATGATCCTATATTCAAAGTTATTCCGAAAATCGAGTCTGTTTCGATTTGGGACTTCTACCCAGATCCAGACGCACGGAATATTAATGAGGCGGAGTACGTCATCCAGCGTCACCGTTTGAGTCGTACTCAGCTTCGTGCCTTAAACAGCCGCCCTCATTTCCGTGAAGAGTCGATTGAAATAGCCATTGAGTATGGTGCTAATTACCAACCTGAGTATTGGGAAACTGCGCTAGAAGACAATGACATGAACCCTGATGTGAACCGATTTGAGGTTCTAGAATACTGGGTAATGTTAGATCTAGAAACGGCTCAAGATGCAGATATTGATATTCCTGAGAAATACTTTGACCGAGAAGAAGTACAAGTCAACGCTTGGGTTTGTAACGGACAGTTGTTGCGTTTGGTAATTAACCCATTCACTCCTAGCCGTATACCTTTCCACGCAGTTCCATACGAAGTTAATCCATATTCTTTCTTCGGAGTTGGGCTGGCTGAGAACATGGAAGACACCCAAGAAATTATGAATGGGTTTATGAGGATGTCGATAGATAACGCGGCGTTGTCCTCTAACCTATTGATAGAAATAGACGAGACTAATCTCGTCCCCGGACAAGACCTTTCTGTGTACCCCGGTAAAATTTTTCGGCGTCAGGCAGGGGCACCGGGTCAAGCCATCTTTGGCACCAAGTTTCCGAACGTGACTAATGAATGTCTTATGATGTTTGATAAAGCACGTCAGCTAAGTGACGAAGCCACAGGTATGCCATCGTATTCACACGGTATGTCGGGCGTTATGTCTGTAGGTAGAACCGCTTCTGGTATGTCTATGCTGATGGGTGCGGCGGCACAAAATATTAAAGCAATTGTCCGTAATATGGATGATTATATGTTATCCCCACTAGGACACGCATTGTTTGCATTCAATATGCAATTCTCATTTGATAAAGACGTTGCCAAAGGTAACTTAGAAGTAGTTGCTCGCGGTACAGAGAGCTTAATGCGTAACGAAGTACGCTCACAACGCCTACTACAGTTTATGCAAATGACAGCAAACCCTGCAATGGCACCATTTGTTAAATATGATTACATTCTTAGGGAACTTTCCGCATCTATGGACTTAGATGAAGAGAAAATCCTAAATGATCCACGCGAAGCGGCAATACAGGCTAAAATGATGGCTGAGATAGCCGCTCTGATGCCTCAACCACCGCAAGGTGCACCTGAAGGCCCAATGCCAGCGGGTATGGGTGACCCAACAGGAAATGGTGGCGGAAATATAGCACCGGGAGCCGCTCCAGAACCGGGAGCTCAAGGTTTTTCTGGCGCAGGTGGCGGAGATAATGGTGGGCAAGCTCCAGCACCGCAACCACAAGGGCCAGCGCAGTAATGGACGTTAAAACTGCAAAACAAATTTTACCGCTTGTTAATAATGTAGATCATTACCCTCTTCTACAAGAATATGTATCGATGCGGATTGAAGCAATGCGAGGGTATTTAGAAAACACAAAAGAACACGACAAAATATTGGAAATACAAGGAGCAATTGCAGAGCTTCGTAGGTTCCAAACATTGCGTGAACAAGCAATTGAGGGAGCAAAAAATGGATGAACAAATGATGACAACAAAAGGTCGTAAAGTTTATCAAGACGAAGAAACTGGTGAAAACTACTCTGAACGTTCTATCACGTTTGAAACAGAGAATGGCTGGATTACTATTCCAACTGTTGATTCTGAGGGTAACCAATATAGCCAAAGTGAGCTTGAAGATTTTGTTCGTGAGAATGGGCCCATTGATCCTCTCACAGGTGAAGAACTTCCTTTGTTTGAAACTGTGGAAGACGCAGAAGAATACGCACAAAATCGCAGTGATAATTTAATGCCAGAAGGTGAAGAGCCTGAGATGGAAATGTATCATGGTGGCATGGCGTGTGGTTGTGAAGGTGGTGATGATTGCGACTGTGGAATGGGTGATGTTGGGTACGACGAAGTATCAGGTAATCCCGTACCCGCTGGGTCAAATAAGATGAATGTGCGTGATGATATTCCCGCTGTTTTAAGTGATGGCGAATACGTTGTTCCCGCAGATGTGGTAAGATACCACGGCTTAAAAACTTTCATGGGCTTACGCGATGAAGCCAAGATGGGCTTGATGATGATGCAAGCTGAAGGACAAATTAAATCTCTAGAAGACGAAGAAGAAGAGGATACTGTTGAGTGCCCTACTTGTGGTGGCACTGGAGTAGTTGACGGTGAGGAATGTGAACACTGTGAAGGTTACGGATATCACTACGCCGACGAGATTGAATATGAAGATAGTGATGAAGAGGTTGCTGAAGAGGAAGAGGAGTATGAAACTCCCGAAGGCAACAAGGTGGACACGGCAGTTAATGAAGTCGTGGAAGAATTTATGTCGCCTGATGACGTTGAAGATGAAGAAGAGGAAGACTTGTACCCAACTGAAGAAGGTCAATTTACTTACAAACCTTCGGTGAAATTCGCCGTTATGAAGATGAAGTAAACACACAATTTGCGTGGGAACGGGCTACCCGCAGACCCTCTCAATTTCGAGAGCTACTTTGAGGCCCCCAAGGAGTAAATATGGCTAAGTACCAAGGAGCGTATCGCGATGAAGCGGACGCAGAAGAAAACGTGCAAGATCTTATGCAAGAAAACGCACAAGAAGATAATTTAAATGCAGACCCAGAAGAGGGTTCATTTAAAAAACGATACGGTGATCTTCGTCGGCATATGCAACAGTCTATGCAACAGAAGGACGCCCAATTAAACCAGATGCAAGAGCAATTGTCTCAAGCAACTAAGCAACAAATTAAGTTTCCTAAAACTGAGGAAGAAGTGGCCGCTTGGTCTACCAAGTATCCAGATGTTGCAAAAATTATCGATACCATTGCCCAAAAGCGTGTGCAGGAAGCTTTGGCTATCGGAGAAGTAGAGCTTAATAAAGTTAAACAGCTTGAGGTTAAGATTAACCGTGAGAAAGCTGAAAAAGAACTGAGGGATACACATCCTGATTTTGATAAGATCCGTTCAAATAAGGACTTTCACGATTGGGTTATGCAACAGCCTCAGTATGTTCAAGATGCTCTATATAAGAATAATACAGATGCTAGAGCGGCTTCTCGTGCAATTGATTTGTACAAAGCCGATAAAGGTATTAAGCGTAAACGTAAGGCTTCACCGCAAGATGCGGCTCGTTCAGTCGGACGTACAAGCAGTGCCAATGCTCCAGTATCAGGACGTGCTCGTTTCACAGAGAGCCAAGTAGGGAAAATGTCTCCAAAAGAATATGATGCTAATGAAGACGCAATACTTGAATCAATGCGAAATAACTCGTTTGTTTACGACATATCTGGGGGAGCTCGGTAATATCACTTGTAAAGGTACGAAACTCGTGGTATACTAACCTCAGCTATTGAAACTAATTGACACTTGTTAATTGTTTCTAACTGCACGGAGCCGCGTCATTAGACGCCTACCTCCATTTTTAACTTTCAGAATATATCGATAAGAACACCTGAAACGTTTGGCCCTCATCACTAGTCTCGTACAGGATTAGGGGTGAAGTTACCCAAGTAGTGTCAGCCCTTAGCCCCGATAACATTTCTGTTCAGTACCAACTAAACCCCTAATTGGGCATAAAGACCCAATTGTTTAGCCTACTCAACAAGGAGAATATTATGGCTTTTGCAAAAACAGGCGGACACGGAAATCTACCCAACGGTAACTTCAGTCCGGTAATTTATAGTCAGAAGGTTCAAAAAACCTTCCGCAAATCTTCTATCGTAGAAGATGTAACAAACACCGATTATTTTGGTGAAATCGCGAACTATGGTGACAGTGTTCGTATTATCAAAGAACCGGAGATCACAGTTAGCTCCTATGTCAGGGGTACGCAATTGGCGACGCAGGATATTGCGGATGCCGATTTCTCTCTAATCGTAGATCAAGCAAACTACTTCCAGTTCGCAATGGACGATATCGAAACCGCTCATTCGCACGTTAATTTCATGGATCTGGCAACAGACCGTGCGGCTTATCGTTTGCGTGACGAGTTCGATGGCGAAGTTCTTGGCTACCTAGCTGGCTGGGAAAAAGACAGCAATGGCGATTGGATTCGTCGTACAGCGGCAAACGGCGTAAAAGCTGATAGCACTGCTGGTGCAGACGAATTGCTTGCGGCTAACAAATTGGACATCACTGACTTTGGTGGTGCTGACTTGGGTGTTGCAGGTGAAGCAACTTCAATTCCATTGTCCGCAGGTGGCGGCGCGTCTGGTATCACATCTCCTCTAGCTATGCTTAACCGCGTTGCTCGTCAGATGGATCAGGCTAACGTTGACACTGAAGGTCGTTGGTTCGTTGCAGATCCGGTATTTTACGAGATCTTAATGGACGAACAGTCAAAATTCGTTTCAGCGGACTTTGGCGGTGGCGATGAAATTCGCAACGGTCGTGTAGGTAATGGTCTTATCCGTGGTTTCCGCGTGTATAAGTCTAACAACCTTCCATATGTGGGTACTGGATCAGGTACTACTCTTTCTACAGGCTCCGAGACTAACTTCGGCGTCATGGTAGCAGGACACGATTCAGCGGTAGCAACTGCACAACAGCTTGCTAAAACTGAGTCTTTCCGTGATCCAAACACATTCGCGGACAAGGTTCGTGGGATGCAACTTTATGGCCGGAAGATCCTCCGCCCAGAAGCGTTGTTCACTGCAAACTATAACGTAGCTTAGTGCTAATTGGGAGTGCTCTCTTCATGGGGGCACTCCTTTTCTATATGGAAGAGATAACTTATTGTGTCTACATTTCTTGATCTAACAAACCAATTACTACGAAGATTGAATGAGGTTGAGATTGCTCAAGCTGATTTTCCTTCAGTTCGCGGTGTTCAGGCAACGGCTAAAGACGCAGTAAAAAATGCTATCGCAAAAATCAATCAAGCTGAATATGAGTGGCCGTTTAACGCAGTAGAACACACTCAGACTTTAGTTACAGGTCAAGAAGATTATTCATGGCCTCAATACTTAAAAGTGGCGGACTTTAACTCCTTTCAACTACAGGCAAACAGTAGTCTTGGAGTAACACATACGTTACTAAATTATATTGATCGCGATACTTATTACAGAAATTATAAAGACCTTGATGATAACGCAGGTTCCGCTGGTAGGGGCACACCTACAACTGTAGCGGAAGGATTTGGTAATGGTTATACAATCACGCCATCCCCAGACAATGCGTATACAATCAAGTTTAGATACTACCAAACGCATAATGATTTAGTCGCTTACAGCGATTTAACTCGTATCCCAGATACTTACGACAATGTAATTATCGAAGGGGCTGTTATGCAGATGTATATGTTTAGAGATAACATGGAAGCCGCTGGCATTTCAGCGCAGTTATTTCAACAGGGCGTCAAAGAGATGCAAGGCATTCTAATGAACAAATATGAGTCAATTAGAGATACTCGTATATCCATAGATGTCAGAAACAATAGGCTGTTCATTTAATGCCAGATCGTATTCAGTCGTTCAAAGTTATATGTGGCGGTGGGCTGAACTCAAATGAGAACCATTTAGATCTCTCTGAGAATAACCCGGGCTCTGCAACACGGCTTGTTAACTACGAAGTTAGCTTGTTTGGTGGGTATAGACGGATTGAAGGTTTTCAGCCTTATGATGCGACTTATCAAGAAGTAGATCCTGATGATTGTGAAGGGCGAATACTAGCCTTATCAATTTTTAAAGATGATAACTTAAATGAGACAATCATCTTGGCGGCACGGAAAGTTAAGAAGTTTCGGTTCTTAGCTACTTTTGCACAAAGTGCATTTACGGGTGCAGACACTAATAACCGTACCGTCGATTTGCCATTTAGTAGTGATGTACACGTTTATAAAAATGGTACTCAATTAGGAAATATTACTGATTTTACTGTGTCAGGAAATACAGTAAATTTGGTTACTCCAGCAACGTCTGGGGATATTATTGAAATAGATCCAAATGAGTATTGTTTCTACAGATATGTTTTTGGTGCAGGATACGCAAAATACACTTTAGATCATGGTGCAAGACGTAAAACCCTAACAACTTTAGGGGATCAGTTAACTAAGATTAGAAACGAAACATTTAACTTTGGTGATGGTAACCATATTTGTTTTGTAGACGGTTGCGGCCCAGCTATTGTATTTGATGGATCACATTGGGAAGAGCTTACTGTTGCAGGGGCAGGAACAAGCCCCGACGATAGTGGGCATAGCTCTCAAACAGGTGGTGGTGATCAGTGTTTAGCCTCTCCTTCACTTGTAGGCGTATTTGAAAACCATTTGTTTATTGGTGGTAATGTTTTAACAGAAGCCATTATTGCTCACTCAGCACCAAATGCATGGTATGATTTCAAAGCTACAGCGGGTGCAGGACAAGTATCAGTAGGCTTTGACGTTGTACAATTTAAACCCTTCCGAGATAATTTATTTGTATTCGGATCAAACGGAATTAAAAAGATCACGGCGGATGTTACCGCTGGATTTGTTATAGATCAGGTAACGTCGAATGTTGGATGTATTGCTAGAGATAGTGTCCTTGAAATTGGTGGTGATCTGGTATTTTTAGCCCCTGACGGTTTACGTCCTGTGGCAGGAACTTCCAGAATTGGTGATGTAGAATTAGAAACAATTTCTAAACCTATTCAACAGCTACTTACAGACTTACCTAAAGATTACGATTTAGATTCTCTTGTAGGCGTAGTGATTAGATCCAAATCTCAATTACGATATTTTGTAGGAGATGCGGATACAGCTACTACAGATAGTTACGGGTTTATTGGTGGATTAAGATCCGCTGACCAGCGACTAGGTTGGGAGTTTGGAGAGCTAATAGGTATTAGAGCAAGCGCAACAGCATCTGCGTATGTAAATAGACAAGAACTTGTACTTCACGGCGATTATAATGGTAAAATTTACCAACAAGAAGTGGGTACTACTTTTGATGGCAACGACATATTAGCCATCTACGGCACACCATATTACGACTTTGGTGATACTGAAGTTCGTAAGACGATGCGAAAAGTAAACACCTTTGTCCGTGCAGAAGGCCCTTTTACTTTGAACATGGCAATTAACTACGATTGGGATGACCCCACAGTTAGCCGCCCATCTTCATATGCACAAGAATCTCAAGGGGCTCCCGTTCGTTATAAAGGCAGAAATATTAACTACGGTGGGCTTAACATTAACTACGGCGGTAACGAGAAGCCTATCGTAACCACGTCAATTCAGGGCTCGGGGTACGCTACCCAGCTAACCTTTGTTACGCTCGGAGACTTTGACCCCTACAGCATACAGGGCGTTGTATTTGAATTTAGTATTGCGGGAAGACGATAAATGGCAGGATATACACGACAGTCAATAGCAAACATTGTAAACGGATCTAATATTACGGCTCCGCCTTTGAATGCTGAATTCAATCAGCTTGCGGCGGCGTTTGATTCTGCTTCAGGGCACTCACACGATGGGTCAACTGGCAGTTCCCCCAAAATTGATCTTACTACTTCAATCTCTGGGTACCTTCCTGCTATCCACGGCGGTATCGGCGGTAAGAACAACACTACAGCTACATCTAATCCCACAACTTCAGATGACTTCAATGATGGATACGCACCGGGTTCTATATGGCTGAACTCTACTAATGGTCGCGTATTCTTCTGTGTAACCAACACTTCAAGTAACGCAGTGTGGGCAGAAGCCTTAGCCATCACACCTAATAATCGTATTACTGCCGAAGTTTCAAATACCGTGGACATTGGCTCGTCTGTCTACCAATTCAAGGATATTTATATTGATGGAACAGGCTATATTGACGCTATTAGTGGTGACACAGTTACTCTTACTAGTAACGCCTCTGTGGGTGGCAATCTTACTCTTACAGGAAACTATGTCGGTTCTGGCAACCTTACTAACACAGGTACGGGGTACTTTGGCGGCAATGTTACGACAAACTCGGATTTAGCAGTAACAGGTACTCTGAATGCCGCTGGTGACGTTAACTTTGGTAACGCTACATCAGACACTGTAACATTCATATCTCGTGTAGATTCAAGTATTATTCCTTCCGCTGATGCTACCTATAATCTTGGTAGTACAACGCAAGAATGGCAAAATTTATATATCGATGGCATTGCTGAGATTGATCAGCTTAATGCAGACAGCGTAGATATTGATGCGGGTAACATTGATAACACAGTTATTGGTGCGGGTACTCCTGTGTCTGGATCTTTTAACGGCCTTACATCTACGGGAACAGTTAACTTTGGTTCGGCAACAGTATCTAATTTAGGCTCTGTAACTACAGCGGATATCAACGGTGGGTCAATTGATGGCGTAACGATTGGTACTAACTCGGCTGTTACAGACCTTCGTGTTGATAATCTAAAACTAGATGGCAATGCCGTAGTCTCAACGAATACTAACGGAAATATTGATCTTACACCTAATGGCACTGGTGAAGTTAATATCAGCAAAGTAGATATTGATTCAGGAACAATAGACAATACCGTAATTGGTAGTGCTACACCAGCGGGGGCTACATTTACAACTGTTACAACAACAGGCCAAGCAACACTAGCAAGTGCAGATATTAATGGTGGGACAATTGACGGGACTTCTATAGGCTCCAATTCACCTAGCAGTGGTGCATTTACTACTGTGTCCGCATCTGGAGGTTTCACGGGGGATATTACTGGTAATATTACAGGTAATACTTCAGGTACACACACTGGCGCAGTCGTGGGTAATGTTACAGGAGATCTTACGGGTAACCTAACTGCTTCTAGCGGTAGCTCTACATTTAACAATGTTACTATAAACGGAACATTGGACGTTACTTCCACAGTTATTTCTAATGTATCTGATCCAGTAGCTAATGCTGACGCGGCAAATAAAGGGTATGTTGATACAGCGATTAGTGACCTTATTGGTGGCGCACCGGGGGCTTTGGACACTCTTAACGAATTAGCAGATGCATTGAATGATGACGCAAATGCATACGCTACCTTAGACGCCAAGATTAATACCAAGCTTACCAAAGCTGGGGATACCATGTCAGGTGTCCTAGCAATGGGATCTAACAAGATTACTGGCGTATCTGACCCAACTGCGAACCAAGATGCATCCACTAAAGCGTACACAGACACTCAAAGAGACACTCGCGTTGCTAAAACAGGCGACACAATGTCTGGTGTACTCAACATGGGATCTAACAAGGTAACGAATCTTACTGATCCAACCAGTGCACAAGACGCGGCTACGAAGAATTACATTGATACAATTTTTGGAACTACCTCGGCGGCGGCGACTTCAGCCGCAAATGCCGCGACTTCAGAAACGAATGCGGCTAATTCAGCTACAGCGGCTTCGGGAAGTCAAACTAATGCGGCGGCTAGTGCCCTAGCGGCGGCTAATAGTTATGATGATTTTGATGATCGTTATCTCGGCCCTAAAGCTACAGCACCTACCGTAGACAACGATGGTGACGCTTTAGTTCTAGGAAGTCTCTACTTTAATACGGCTTCTGATACTATGCAGGTATACGGATCTTCTGGATGGGTTCCAGCGGGTTCATCTGTCAATGGTACATCTGAAAGATTTAAGTACACTAGCACGGCGGCGCAAACTACATTTAGTGGCGCAGATGATAATAGTAACTCTCTATCATACGATTCTGGGTTCCTAGACGTGTATTTAAGCGGGGTACGCCTCGTAAATGGTACAGATTTCACGGCGACATCAGGCACATCTATTCAGCTTACTACAGGTGCTAGTGTAGGTGATATTCTTGAAGTTGTAACATTTGGTACATTTACTCTGTCCAATCAATCAATTGATGACATGACAGATGTAAGTATATCTAGCCTTAGCAGTGGTCAGGTACTGAAGTATAACGGCACTGCGTGGGTTAACGGTACAGATGAATCTGAAGTAGTTAATGACACTACCCCACAACTGGGTGGTAACTTAGATGTAAATGGCAACGACATTACTTCTTCTGGCAACCTAACAATAGATGTATCAGGAGAGATTGAACTTGACTCAGGGAATGGCGATGTAGAGTTCAAAAAGAATGGTGTAAGCCACGGCTTCATATCAAACAATAGTGATAGTTTACAGATTTATGCTCCAGTATCTAACAAGGATATATTATTTAAAGGTAATGATAATGGCAACGTCGTAACAGCCCTCACCCTTGATATGTCTGACGCTGGCACTGCACTATTCGGCAATCATGTACGGGTGATAGATAATAGCTCTTTATCTTTTGGCGCAAGTAATGATTTATCAATCCATCATAGCAGTAGTGATAATAACTCATATATTACAGAAACTGGTAGTGGAAGTTTAGTTATAGCGGCAGACCAACTTTACATTCAAAATGCGGCTAAAACTGAAACTAAAGCTATATTTACAACCGATGGCTCAGTATCACTTAGGCATAATGATGTTACCAGATTTAACACAAGTACCACTGGGGCTACAATAGAAGGTAGAATACGATCTATTGGATCAGATGGAGGCTACTCAGGAAGTTTAAACTTAAATAATGGAGCAACAAACGGGCAAGATTGGACTATTGCGTCTACTTCAGACCAGTATAGTATCGGAAATAATAAGTTAATATTTAACACTGGAAGTGCTGGAAATAGTGGCACTACCAAAATGTTCCTAACTGATGGCGGTACATTAGCTTTAAACACTACGTCTAACATAGCATCCACAATGGCGGCTAAACTCCTTATAGGCGCACCCCTAGATGCAACTTCGAGTGCCATAGCCCAGATAAATGGGTTTATACGTTTAGGCAATAGCATCATCTTCCATAATCCTAATGATGATGCACAGGAAATTACTCTTGGATACTCCGATGACCTAGGTGCTTTAAGACCTTTAGCTAGTAGTGGAGGTGGGAACAAAGCAATAGCCGCAGACTTACTTAGAGCAACAGCTTTAGGTAGTGGTAGTGCTGGTGCGTCAATAGATTTAGTTCCCGTAGATGGCAGTAATAATACATCTCCATTTATACGGTTCTATGACTTTGCTGGTAATGGTGGCGGTGGTGCCGCTGTTGATGATGCTAACTGGGCTGTCGGTGTAGATGATACTTCTGTATCTTCTTTTAAGATTGTTTACGGGGGAGGCTCTGCTTCTAACAAAATAACCAGTATTCATGGAGCTTCTGCCGCACTAGCCATTGATTCTGATGAAATAACCACTCTGGCATTAAAATGTACAGATGTTTCGGAAGCCTCTGGAGCAACTAGTATTGGCGGCTCTACCGTAACCACATTAACAAACGCTACCCGTAGCAGAGGTTCATATCTTGTTCATGCGTGGATACGATACAAAGGTACTGCACCCGGTACTGATCCTGACCCTGTGAATATACGATTGAAAAAGGGATCAGCAACTATATCTACGTCAAAAATACTAAAAAGCGATAGTCAAATAGCTGGAACTGATGGTAACTCAACAGGCTTGGACGACTTCGCTAGTTTTACTTCTATGATCCATGTGAACGGTAGCACTAGCATGACAATCGACGTTTATGGCGATGACCCCGATGCAGGTGGTGCGGATGTTGATTGGAATTACTTTATAACACAGGTAGGGGGTTAATATGTCGGATATTACTTTTTATGCTTTGTCTGAACTTGGAGCAACAAATTACACCGTAACTTCTAATGACGAAGTTATATTCTCTGATCCTTCTACTGCCCCACCGCAAGAGGATATAGACGCTAAAATTGCAGAACTAACTGCGGCACTTCCTCTAACAAAGCTACGGAATAAAAGAAACAGTCTTCTAGTGGAAACAGATTGGTGGGCAATGTCAGACCTCACCATGACCGCTGAACAAACAGCATACCGCCAATCCCTTCGTGACATTACTAACACTTATTCAAGCCTAGACGATGTGGTCTGGCCTGAGAAACCTTAAATAGATGCCAGAGGTGTGGGAAATATGGCTAATTATAATGATTACATTAAACACTGGAATTAACATATTCCGATGGTTATTTGATAGGAAGCCCGTAAATGAGTAAAGCAAGAAATATAGCAGATCTAGGATCTAACGACGTATTGGATACAAACGCCAATGGCTTGGATGTAACGGGCGGGCTGACTGTGGATAATGGGTCATCGGGCCAAAGTAAAATCACTATTTCTGAAGGGGGTGCAAACAGTAGAAACCTTGTTTTGTATTCGCCAGCGATTAATAATACTAATGCTAAAATTGCGGTTGAAGGCACTACGGCTAATTTAGATTTTGTTGTTAATAATGGTTCACAAACTGCTATTCGCATTGATGGCTCTACAGGCGACATCACATTCAACAAAGATGATGGTACTACGGCGGGCGTAACATTTGATGCAAGCACAGGGTACACTACTTTTGATGGCTACGTTACTGTTAATAATAGTGTAGACCTCAATGGTACATTATTTCCTAACTCAATCTTTATGGCTGATTCACAGGCTATTGTATTTGGTACTGGTTCAGACGCAGAATTATCATGGGGTGGTTCATACTTAAACCTCAATACTAAGGGTAATGACATTCGTATTATGGATGGCCTTACCACCAAAGTACATTATGACGCTAGTACAACATCTTTAGGTATTGGGACAGATAACCCTGACGAAAAACTACACATTAAAAATGGTGCTTTAAAAGTTGAAGATGCCAATAACCCTATTATTATTCTTCGAGATGAAGGAAACTCGTCGAATGAAATTGGAGTAAGTGGTCGTGGTGCAGGACAAGATAGTATTTATATATCGGCGTATAATGCTCTTGCTAATAATACATACGACTTTAAAATTAATGGTGCTACTGGTTCAATCCAAACTCGTTCTTCTCTTGAAGTTGGTACTAGAATTATCTCACAACAGTCAAGAATTAATGATGGGACTTCACTTGCTGGAGGTATGTTTGTTGAAAAAGATGTTACTGGTTCTGGTAGCTCTAATGACATTACATTATTTGCAGATGGAATAACTAATGGTGGTAATATCCACCTTATGACAGGAGGGTCTGCCCAAGAAAAACTTTCAGTAGATTCATCAGGCTATGTCACAAAGCCGTATCAGCCATCTTTCACAGCCCGTTCACCAAGTAACGGTGGTTATAGTAACGGTGGTACAGACACTGCTAGAAACCTATTGTTTGCGACGAAACCCTTCAATAATGGAAGCCATTACAATAGTACCAATGGACGGTTCACTGCACCTGTGACGGGACACTATTACTTTGCGTATAATATTTTATGGGATGATAGCTATAATGGCACAGGATTTTTCTCAATACGAAAAAATGACAGCTATCACGCTCAATATTCGTATGTACATGATACGGGTCAATACGGGTATCTTAGCATTTCTGGCAGTGCTGTAGTGCAACTAAATGCGAATGAATGGGCAACGTGTTATGCCAATATACCGGGCGTACATGTAGGTGGGGAAAGTAATTTTACAGGCTTTTTAATAGGCTAAATGGAGTATACAAAAATGCCAACAATAACAGTAACAATAACAGAGACACAGCTAAAAGGCTTAGAATACAAAAGCAATCCACAAGATTTTGCTGACAATGCTTTGCATAATCAAGCCAGACTAGCTACTGACGAAATTATTCAAATGTACACCAATCGTGCATTAGATGAAGGCGTAGCTATACCAGCAACAAGAGAGCTAATCGTAGCAGATGCTTTCACAAGAGGTTGGGCTAAGACCGCCGCACAATTAAACGCTGAAGCAGAAGCGGCTTTGGAAGCAGAAGCGGCTACGGAAGTAGTATCGGAAGCTGACCCAGAATAATATTTAACAACACTCAGGGGGGGTTGAATGGAACAAAAGTTAATGCAAGCGGCTATGGGCATTCTTATCGCTCTGATGGGTTGGAACTTTAAAACGCTTAACGATATGCAATTGCGTATGGAAA
>VMHT01135995.1_pt1 | contig 19746 bp, 15 predicted proteins | sample 4693611 | NCBI WGS metagenome assembly VMHT01 (sample SAMN12280063, study PRJNA550983) | marine metagenome | isolation source: seawater sampled from same location over 5 years 0.02-0.2 micron viral filtrate | place: USA: collected off the coast of southern California halfway between the port... ...
ACCGCCAGCACCAGAAGGGCGAAGAGACTTCGACCAACTCCATCGCCTCGATCTACGCGTGGACGGGCGGACTGAAGCACCGCGGCAAGCTGGACGATAACACGGCGCTGATCAATTTCGCCGAGACACTTGAGAAGGTTGTCGTCGATACGGTGGAATCGGGTTTCATGACCAAAGACCTTGCGCTGCTCGTGGGGCCGGATCAGGGCTGGCTGACGACCATGGGCTTCTTGGAGAAGGTAGACGAGAACCTGAACAAGGCGTTGGCTGGCTGAGTTAACTGGATTTGCGCCGAATGCGACGGGCCGCAGCGATGCGGCCCTTTTCTATTTTTGCGATCGCGCTTGCCACCCGGCCCGGAACCAAGCCGCATGCGCCGCGCCATCGCCTGCCCGCCCGTCACGCCGGAGGCGTGCCGCTATATATGGGCGCACATATGGTGCGACCGGGTAGGCGATTTGGCAAGGCTGGGTGCGACCACGCGGAAGCACATCACCGCTGAGCAATAAAGTGGCACGAGGCACCATCTGATCGCCGACCCACGGGCAGGCGTTGGCTCTCAGCCCCCTACTGCCCCCGGTTGTGCGTCCGGGCATAAAGCTTGGCGATAATCCCGCTCGCTGTCTTCTCGAACAGGCAGGGGATCAGCGCATGCACCAGCGCCGCACCCGCCGCCGCGAACAGCAGGCCCGAGAACTTAAGCGCGAAGGCCATATGCTCGAAAAACGTCTCCTCCACCTTTGCGGGGTGGTCGAGAAAAATGCGTGCGATCATGGGAATCTCCTGTCTTTACCTTTGCAGCACCTTAACCCAACCCCTTTGTGACGTTTTCTCAAATCCCACCCCGCAACCCCTTGCCGCTGAGAGGATTTCCCACCAAACTCCCACAATGACGACACTTGATGACATTGACCGCCGCATATTGGTCGAACTGCAACGCGACGCCAGCCAATCGCTCGAAGCGCTTGGGTCCGCTGTCCACCTTTCGCGCAACGCCTGCTGGCGCCGCATCCGCACGCTCGAGAAGGCAGGCGTGATCAAAAACCGCGTCACGCTCTTGGACGCCGCGAAACTTGACCTCGGCCTCAGCGTCTTCATTCAGGTGCGCACCAACGCCCATGCGCCCGATTGGTTGGACAAGTTCTCCAAGGCCACACAGGCCATGCCCGAAATTCTCGGCGTCTACCGGATGACCGGTGATCTGGACTATTTGATCCGGGCGCGGGTTCGGGATATGGCGGGGTATGATCGCCTTTATCAGGACCTGATCCGCCGGGTGCCGCTGTCGGATGTTTCGGCCAGTTTCGTGATGGAGGAAATCAAAGAAACCACCGAACTCCCTCTTTGAAGAAGGCGCGCCCCCATGCATTATCTGTGGCTCATCATCGCCGTGGTGGCGGAAACCCTTGGCACGACCGCCGTGCAGGCCTCGCATCAATTCACCCGGCTTTGGCCTTCGGTGGCGGTGGTGGTTTTCTACATGGTCTCTTTTTACTGCATGTCGCTAGCGCTGAAGGTCATGCCCGTCGGTATCGTCTATGCCTTTTGGGCGGGCCTCGGGATCGTGCTGATCGCGCTGATCGGCTTCGTGCTTTTCGGCCAACGGCTAGACCTGCCTGCTGTCCTTGGCCTTTTGCTGATCATTAGCGGCATTTTGGTCATCCATCTCTTCTCGAACAGCGCCACCCATTAAGGCCGTGGCGGCGGCACAGGTTCGCGCAGTAAGGGGTGCGTCACGGCATTAGGGCTAGCAATTGTAGCCAGAGCGCGGTATGGGCGGCGCAATTATACGCGCAGCTTCAGGTTGGCGCGTCCCTCCCCTATCCAAAGGCTAACTTAATGGACCTGCGCAACATCGCAATCATCGCTCACGTCGACCACGGCAAAACGACGCTGGTGGACGAGCTTCTGAAACAATCCGGCACCTATCGCGAAAACCAGGCGACCACCGAACGCGCCATGGACAGCAACGATCTTGAGCGCGAGCGCGGCATCACCATTTTCGCCAAGCCGACCTCGGTCGTCTGGAACAACACCCGCATCAACATCGTCGACACCCCCGGCCACGCCGACTTTGGCGGCGAAGTCGAGCGTATTCTGTCGATGGTCGACGGTGTGGTCCTGCTGGTGGATGCCGCCGAAGGCCCAATGCCGCAGACCAAATTTGTGACCTCCAAGGCGCTGAAGCTGGGCCTGCGCCCGATCGTCGTGCTGAACAAGGTCGACAAGCCAGATGCCGAGCCTGACCGTGCGCTCGACGAGTGCTTCGACCTTTTCGCTAGCTTGGATGCCACAGACGAGCAGCTTGAATTCCCGCATATGTATGCCTCGGGCCGTTCCGGCTGGGCGGATGCCGAACTCGACGGGCCGCGCAAAGACCTGAACGCGCTCTTTGATCTGATCCTTGAGCATGTCCCTGCCCCCAAGCAGATCGAGAATGCCGATAAGCCCTTCACCATGCTGGCCACCACGCTTGGCGGTGACCCTTTCCTGGGCCGTCTGCTGACCGGCCGTGTGGAAACCGGCACGTTGAAAGCTGGCCAGACACTCAAAGCCATGTCGCGTGATGGCACCCTGATCGAGAACTTCCGCTGCACCAAAATCCTCGCCTTCCGCGGGCTGGAGCAGACCGCCATCGACGTGGCCGAAGCCGGTGACATCGTCTCTATCGCGGGCATGACCAAGGCGACCGTGGCCGACACGCTGGCCGATGCCTCGGTGAACGAAGCGATCCCCGCCCAGCCGATCGACCCGCCGACCATCACAGTGACCTTTGGCATCAACGACAGCCCACTGGCAGGCCGTGACGGCAAAAAAGTGCAGTCGCGCGTGATCCGTGAGCGCCTGATGAAGGAAGCCGAATCCAACGTCGCGATCAAAATCTCCGACACACCGGGCGGCGACGCTTTCGAAGTGGCCGGTCGTGGCGAATTGCAGATGGGCGTTCTGATCGAAAACATGCGCCGCGAAGGTTTTGAGCTTTCGATCTCTCGCCCGCAGGTTCTCTTCCAAGAGATCGACGGCGTCCGCCATGAGCCCATCGAAGAAGCCACCATCGACGTGGATGACGAATACTCCGGCGCGGTCATCGAAAAGATCACCGGCACCCGCAAGGGTGAACTGGTCGAGATGAAACCAGCCGGTGCGGGCAAGACCCGCATCATCGCCCATGTCCCCTCGCGCGGGCTGATCGGCTACCACGGCGAATTCCTGACCGACACGCGCGGCACGGGCGTCATCAACCGCGTCTTCCACTCTTGGGCACCGCACAAAGGCACGATTCCGGGCCGTCGCGCGGGCGTTCTGATCTCCATGGAAAACGGCTCCTCGGTCGCTTTCGCCCTGTGGAACCTCGAAGAGCGTGGCAAGATGATGATCGGCGCACAGGCTGACGTTTACACCGGCATGATCATCGGTGAGCACAGCCGCGAAAACGATCTTGAAGTGAACCCACTGAAGGGCAAAAAGCTGACCAACGTGCGCGCCTCGGGCACCGACGAAGCGGTACGTTTGACCACGCCGATGACGCTGAGCCTTGAAGAAGCCATCGCCTATATCGACGACGATGAGCTTGTTGAAGTGACACCGAACGCGGTCCGCCTGCGCAAGCGTTACCTCGACCCGCATGAGCGCAAGCGCATGGCGAAAGCCAGCTAAGCCACGACTTTTACAAAATAAAAACGGCAGCGCATCCCAGGATGCGCTGCCGTTTTCACATCTGACGCCGGAAAAGCCGCAGGCCTTACCGATCGCTTTCCTCTTTGTCGATATGCCCGCGTTTCGCCAGACTAAGCGCGGCCAACAGGCAAAGGATGGCCCAGGCACCACCCCCAAGCCAGCCTGCCGCCACATCCGTCGGCCAATGCACCCCCATATAGACACGGCTGACCCCAACGAGCAGCGTGAGCAAGACGGCCACCGCCAGCGTATAGACCTTGAGCGCGCGGCGCGTCTGCGCCCGCGCCACCATCGCCCCTAGCGTGAGGTAAGCGACAGCCGCCATCATCGAATGCCCCGAAGGAAAGCTCGCCGTGTGGACCAATGACCCATGCGGAACAAGGTCCGGGCGCGGCCGGTCGAAGAACTCCTTGGCGATACTGCTCAAGACGATCCCCCCGCCAACAGTCGCAAAGATGTAGAGCGCGGTAGACCACCGTCGTTGCAGCAAGAAAAAGAGCGAGACCACAACGGTCGTTAGCACCAAAACTGCAACACCGCCCAAAGCTGTCAAATCACGGCCGATCTCTTCCACCCACCACGGGCCAATGGGATCCGACAGATCGCCCGGCGTGCGCAGGAACAATAGGATGTCACGGTCAAGATTGCTGGTGCTGCCTGCCACGACCTCTTCGGTGAGTTCGGCCAAGGTCCAAACGGCGATGACGGAAAGGCCCATGAGGGCCAAAGTGGTCACCTCCACGTGGCGGCGGCACCATTGGGCGAAAGCGGATAGTCGGTTGAGGTTCATATGGGTCAACCGCCTTTCGGGGCGAAGGTTCCCCCATCAACGCAAGACGCCCCACCTACTATTCAGGCGGGGCGCTTTACAATCATTCCTCGGTTTCGACGATCATCAATTCGCGTTCGGACGCGCCGCGCGCATGGCTCAACGCAGCTTGATAAGCATCGGAATGGTAACATTTTTCCGCTGTTTCAACATCGGGGAAACGCGCCACGACATTGCGCGGCCGTTCCTTGCCCTCAAGCTGAACGAAACGCCCGCCCCGCGCGATGAACTTGCCACCATGCGCTGCAATGGCCTCTGTGGCGCCGGCGGCGTATTTCTTATATGCCTCTTCGTCGGTGACGGTGACATGTGCAATCCAGAGTGCGCCCATGGGCCTTATCCTTTCAAGATGTTTTCAGCCGCGGCAATCGCCGCTTCTGCATTCTCTGCCGAGGCACCACCGCCCTGAGCCATGTCGGGCCGACCACCGCCGCCCTTACCGCCCAATTCGGCCACCGCCGCTTTGACCATGTCGACTGCCGAAACGCGATCTGTCAAATCCTGTGTCACGCCGCCCGCGACTGCAGCCTTGCCCCCGGTATCGGCGATCAGCAGCACCGCGCCAGAGCCCAGCTTGGCTTTATGCTCGTCCACCAGACCGGGTAGGTCTTTGCCTGTGATACCGCTGAGGACTTGGCCAATGAATTTGACGCCATTCACCTCACGCGCTTCGGGTGCGGCCGCACCGCCGCCCGACATCGCCAATTCGCGCCGCAGCTGCGCCACTTCGTTGGACAGGCTCCGGCGTTCGTCAAGCAGGGCGCGCACCCGTTCGGGCACGTCGCTGGTCGCTGTTTTCAACTCTGCCGCAACCCGGCTCAGCGCCGCTTCTTGCTCCCGCAGCCAAGCCAGAGCTTCGGTCCCGGTCAGCGCCTCGATCCGGCGCACCCCCGCGCTGCTGGCACTGTCCCCCAGCAGAACAAAAGCGCCAATATCCCCAGTCTGACGCACATGGGTACCGCCGCAAAGCTCAAGCGAATAGGTCGATTTGTCGCTTCCCTTGCCGGAACCTTCCAATTGACCCATCGAGACGACACGCACCTCATCACCATATTTCTCACCAAAAAGCGCCTGCGCCCCCATGGCCCGCGCGTCATCCGGCGTCATGATCCGCGTCTCCACCGGCGTGTTCTGGCGGATATAGTCATTCACCTCGCGCTCGACTTGGGTCAGTTCCTCCTGTGTCAGCCCTTTGGCATGCGAGAAATCAAACCGCAGACGGTCATGCGCGTTAAGCGAACCACGCTGCGACACATGATCCCCAAGCGCATTGCGCAGGGCCTCATGCAGCAAGTGCGTGGCCGAATGGTTGGCCCGGATGGCACTGCGCCGCAAACGATCAACCTCAAGAACACCCGTTTGACCCGGTTTCACCTCGCCTTCGACCACATGGCCGAAATGCACAAAGACACCTGCAGATTTGCGTGTGTCGGTCACATTCACGATACCGGTTTGCGTGCGGATCACCCCGGTGTCGCCGACCTGCCCGCCGCTTTCCGCATAATACGGCGTCTGATTCAGCGCGACCTGCACATCACTGCCCACAGCGGCAGCATCCACCTGATCACTGCCTTGCACCAAGGCCACGATCTGCCCTTCGGCGCTTTCGGTGTCATAGCCCAAAAACTCGGTCACGCCGCTTTTATCGGCCACGTCAAACCAGACGGTGGCATCCGCAGCCTCACCCGACCCAGCCCAAGCCGCGCGAGCTTTCGCTTTCTGCGCCGCCATTGCGGTGTCGAACCCGTCGGTATCCACCGCGCGCCCTTTTTCGCGCAGCGCATCCTGCGTTAGATCAAGCGGGAAACCGTAGGTATCATAAAGCTTAAACGCCGCCTCCCCCGGCAGTGTGGCCCCCTCGGGCAAACCGCTCAATTCATCATCCAGCAGCTTTAAACCGCGATCAAGCGTCTGGCGGAAACGGGTTTCCTCCAGCAACAACGTCTCACGGATGAGCGATTGTGCCTGACCCAATTCGGGGTAAGCCGCGCCCATCTGCTGCACCAATGATGGTACCAGTTGATGCATTAAAGGGTCCTTAACGCCGAGCAAATGCGCGTGGCGCATCGCCCGTCGCATAATCCGACGTAGCACATAGCCCCGGCCCTCGTTCGAAGGCATCACCCCATCCGCAATCAGGAAAGAGGTCGACCGCAAATGGTCGGCAATCACCCGGTGATGGGTCTTGCCCGGCCCGTCGGGATCGGTCGAAGACGCATGTGCGCTGGCCTCAATCAGGTTGCGCATCAAGTCCGTGGCATAGTTGTCATTCGTGCCTTGCAACAGCGCCGCCACCCGCTCGATCCCCATGCCGGTATCGATCGACTGGTTGGGCAGCGGCTGGCGCGTACCATCCTCGAACTGCTCGTATTGCATGAAAACGAGGTTCCAGATCTCAACGAAACGGTCCCCGTCTTCTTCGGGCGATCCCGGAGGGCCACCCCAGATGTGGTCACCGTGATCGTAGAAAATCTCGGTACAGGGCCCGCAGGGGCCCGTTGGACCAGCGGACCAGAAGTTATCATCCGTCGCGATGCGTATGATGCGTTCATCCGGCAGGCCAGTGTGCGCCTTCCAAATTTTAACCGCTTCTTCATCCGTGTGGTACACCGTGACCAAAAGCCGGTTCGGATCAATGCCGAACTCTTTGGTCAGCAGGTCCCAAGCAAAGGGGATCGCCTCGGCCTTAAAGTAGTCGCCAAAGCTGAAGTTGCCCAGCATCTCGAAAAACGTGTGGTGCCGCACGGTATAGCCCACGTTGTCGAGGTCATTGTGCTTGCCGCCCGCCCGCACACATTTCTGTGCCGACGTGGCGCGGCTGTAATCGCGTGTTTCCACCCCGGTAAAAAGGTTCTTGAACTGCACCATACCGGCAGCGGTGAACATCAGTGTCGGGTCGTTGCGCGGCACCAGGGGGCTAGAGGGCACGATCTGATGCCCCTGCGCATCGAAATAATTCAGAAAAGTTGAGCGAATTTCATTCAGCGTCTTCATGGGCGAGGCCTTCCGGGGCAGATTTGATCGATCCCAAATACCCCTCAGCCCCGGCGCTGTCCACCGTTCCTGCCCACGAAAAAGGGGCGCAGCCCATGGCCACGCCCCCGTTGCAGCATCTTAATACCCAAAGCGCATTTACGCTTCGAGAATATCCGCGTCATCGCCGCCGGACCCTTCGAAGTCCAATCCATGGGCTGCGCGGATCTTATCCTCAATCTCCGACGCCATGGCGGTGTTTTGCTTTAGGAAGGTTTTCGCGTTCTCGCGCCCTTGCCCGATCCGCTCATCCCCATAGCTGAACCATGATCCTGATTTATCGACCACGCCAGCTTTTACGCCAAGATCAAGCAACTCGCCCATCTTGGAGATGCCTTCGCCATACATGATGTCGAACTCGACTTGCTTGAACGGCGGCGCGACTTTGTTTTTGACGATCTTGACCTTTGTCGCGTTGCCGACAACCTCATCACGGTCTTTCAGCGCGCCGATGCGGCGGATGTCGAGCCGGACAGAGGAGTAGAATTTCAGCGCGTTACCGCCCGTTGTCGTCTCGGGTGACCCGAACATGACGCCGATCTTCATCCGAATTTGGTTAATGAAAATGACCATACAGTTCGACCGGCTGATCGAGCCCGTCAGCTTACGCATGGCTTGAGACATCAAACGGGCCTGAACCCCTACGCTGCTGTCGCCCATCTCACCTTCAAGCTCGGACTTCGGCGTCAGAGCCGCGACTGAGTCGACGATAACCATGTTGACGGCGCCAGATCGCACAAGAGTGTCAGTGATTTCCAAGGCTTGTTCGCCCGTGTCGGGCTGCGAAATAAGCAGCTCGTCAATGTCCACGCCAAGCTTTTTCGCATACTGCGGATCAAGCGCGTGTTCCGCATCGACAAAGGCGCAGACGCCGCCAGCTTTCTGCTGTTCCGCGACGCAGTGCAGGGTCAAAGTTGTCTTACCCGAGGATTCCGGGCCATAAATTTCAATGATACGCCCCATCGGCAGACCGCCAATGCCAAGCGCGATATCAAGGCCCAGCGAGCCTGTGGAACTGGCTTTGATGTCCTGGATCGCCCCTTCGGCGCCCAGCTTCATGATCGACCCTTTGCCGAACTGACGTTCGATCTGGGCCAGCGCGCTGTCGAGCGCCTTTTGCTTTTCTGCGGTTTTCTTGCTGTCCATTGTCAAAAGATCTGCCGTTGCCATTAGGTTCATCCCTTAGTGTCACAGTGGCGCACCGGCGGCAATCGCCTGCACGCTGTGTCGCTTATGTTCGTCTAATGTTCTATATGGGGGTAAATGAAGAACATTTCAATGATTTTGTTTGTCCTTTAAGTTTTCTCGGGAATGGTAAAGAAATGGTTTACCCGACATAGATGTGACCATGTGCAGATTGGGATAAGACGCGAGTGATTGTTTTTTTCAAAGAACGGCTGGCCTTTCTGTCAGTGCCCAAAACCGGAACCACCGCCTATGAAAAGGCGCTCGCGCCCCGCGCGGACATGGTGATCTCCGATCCCCCTATGCTGAAACACGCGCCCGTCTATCGGTATAATCGGTTTATTCGGCCCATGTTCCTTAAGATCTGCGACGCCGAGCTTGAACTTATGGCCGTCATGCGCGAGCCGATTTCTTGGCTTGGCAGTTGGTACCGCTATCGGCAGCGCCCTTTCATGGAGGGTAAGCCCAACAACACCTTTGGGGTTACTTTTGACGAATTTGTGCTCGCCTATATGAAAGGCGACAAGCCGGGTTTTGCCGATGTTGGAAGCCAGTTGAAGTTTATGGAGACCCAACCGAATGGCACCGGCATCACCCACCACTTCCGCTATGAAGATCAGGCCCGGCTGCGTAGTTTTTTGGAAGAGCGGCTCGACGTGACTCTGTCCTTGGGGCGCTTTCCCCAAACGTCGAAAAACGCTTTCGCCGAAAATTCGCGGCGGAATTTGAGCTTTACGAGTCGATCCCTTAGTCCTCGCCTCAGCTTAGTGTAACTGGTTATGTACCGTATTGGTCAGATCGGTCAGGGAGAAGGGTTTGGGCAAGAAAACCGAATTGGGGATTTTTGACTGTTCCTGCCCGAAATTACCCTCCGCATAGCCAGAAACGAAAACGACCCGCACGTCCGGTCGTTGTTTCAAAGCTTGGCGCACCCAGCTGGGCCCGTCCATGCCGGGCATGACAACATCCGTTACAAAGACGTCGATATCCAGTTCTTGATCTTCGAGCATCTTCAGTGCGGCTTCGGCGGATTCCGCTTCAAGCACCGTGTAGCCGCGCAGGCGTAGGGCACGGGAGGCAAATGCCCGCACCGGCGCTTCATCTTCGACCAACAGGATTACCCCATCGGATCGTTGCACCGGGCCCTGATCGGACTGCGAGGCGGTCTTTCGAGAAACCGTATGCGGCTGCCCCTCAAGGACCGGAAAGTACAGAGTAAAACAGGTTCCCCGCCCCAACTCACTGTCGATAAAGATAAATCCGCCCGTCTGTTTGACGATCCCATAGGCGGTCGAGAGGCCAAGGCCGGTCCCCTCGCCGGTGCGTTTGGTAGGGAAAAACGGCTCGAACACTTTTTGCAGCTTATCTTTCGGGATGCCGGTGCCATCGTCGTGGACCTGCACTGTGACATAGCGCCCGGCGGGAACGCTGACCCGGTCCCGCTCGAGTGGTTGGTCGAGTGTTGTCACCTCCGTCAGGATGCGAATTTCACCCCCGGCGGGCATCGCATCGCGGGCATTGACAACGAGGTTCATTAACACCTGCTCCAACTGGCGTTTATCCGCACGGATCGGCGCAAGGACCGGGTCATGGTTTAAGGTTAGCGTTACCTTCTCGCCCACCAGACGGTTCAGCAAATGGGTAAGGTCGGCCAAGGTATCGCGCATGTCCAGCGTTTCGGGCCGGAGGGTTTGTTTGCGGGAGAAGGCGAGGAGCTGCCCCACCAGCGCCGCTGCGCGATTGGCGTTCTGATTAATCTGGACCAGATCGCTGAAATCCGGATCGCCTTGGTCATGGCGCAGCAAGAGGAGGTCGCAATGGCCCGAAATTGCGGTCAGAAGGTTGTTGAAATCATGCGCCACACCGCCGGCTAGCTGACCAATGGCCTGCATTTTTTGGCTCTGCACGAATTGCGCCTCTAGCGATTTCAGTTCGGTCGCGTCTTGTAGCACCGCGATCAGGGCGGCCTCTCCGCCTTCGGATATCCGGTTCAGCGAGACCTGTACGAAAATCTCCTGATCCGTGCGGGTCAGCCTGAGAAATTCGGATTTCTGCACCAATCGCCCTGCGAGACTGTCATTCAACCAGTCTGAGATAGAACGGCCCAGTCCCTCCATTAGCTGTGAAAGATGCGCGCCGCGTCGCAGGGAGACGCCGAGCAGTTTGGCCGCCATTCGGTTGAACGCCAATACGGTCCCATCCGGCCCCAGCTTGATCATCGGCACGGGGAGGTCTTGAAAAGTTTCCCATCCCAATTCACTGGCTGAGACACCCCCATCGGGCGGAGGCAAGAGGTAGAGTGCACGGCGGTTGGCACCGGCGTCGACTTCGGCCACCAATACCTGACGGTTGCCCTGTGCGGTGGATATTTCCGCCACGGTTCCCGATGTCAGTGGCATGGCGTTGAACAATCGGTCCATGGACTTCACTCGGTCCCCCACGAAGATTCGAGCCGCCTCGTTCATGAAAAGGATCGTCCCGCCCCGACCGACCATGACCATCGGCAAGGCCATGCTATCTTGGGTGGCACGGGGTCCCGCGCGGGCTGGTGCCGGTTCGATCCGCCAAAGCAAGCGGTCAGCCGACACATGGTGTACGGATATGCGCACCGGGCCGACGCGGGTGATCACTTCTTCCCGTGCGTTGCCGCTTGCCGTGGCACGGGACTGCAGTCGGTAGAGAAGACCCACGGGGTTGGAGAAATGCGTTCGCAGGGCCTGCGCGAGGGTCTCTTCGCTGCCGTCGCCAAACTGCTTCTGAGCCGCTTCATTGCAGTAAATAACTTGCCGGTCGATCGACGCGATAAAGCTGGGCGTGCCGTCTTTTGCGATGAAATCGGCGACCCCGTCGGTGCTGGCTTGGTTCAACGTCCGCGCCCGCAGGCGGAGGGCCATGTAACCGATTGAAATCAAGCCGAGCGTGACCGCCGCTGCGGTAAGGCCAAGCTTCAACGACGCCTCGGCGCTGCGCTGCGCGAGCGCACCGGTGGCCACGGCCATCGCCCCAAGCAGCCATAGCCGCGTGAGCCCGGCCTGCCCGCCAACCCCTGAATCCCCGACGCCCTGCTGCACGCAATTCCCCTAACAACCGAATCATAGGACTATTACGTGCGAGAGAAGTTAAGCAGGCTTTAACCCTAGAGCACTTGCACGCATTGGTTGATTATGGGGAAAACTACTCGCGCGTCAACTGTGCTGAGAAAAAGCCGTCGCCCTCGGCAGTCACGTCATAACGGTCCATCCGGGCGATTTTCCAGCCCGGGTGACGGGCCAAAAATGCCTCAACCCGCGCCTCATTTTCCTCTCGGAAAAGCGAGCATGTGGCATAGGCCAAAACGCCGTTAGGTTGCGTAAGTGCCACTGCGGTATCGAGAATTTGGTCTTGAATGGCAGTCAGTTCAGCCAGCCGGTCGGGGGTCAGGGTCCACTTCCCCTCTGCCGCGCGGCGCCATGCGCCAGACCCCGAACAGGGCGCGTCGCAGAGAACGAGGTCATAGGGCGCGCCAGCTTCGGCTTTTTCGGTATCGGCCAGGGAAATCTCAACACCCGCGCGCGCGGCGCGGGGGGAAAGGTCGCTCATCCGACGCGGGTCGATGTCATGGGCCGTGATCTCGCGCGTGGGGTCCATGGCCAGAGCCAAGGCCTTGCCACCGCCCCCGGCGCAGTAGTCCAGCACACGCCCCCCCAGCGGCAGGACGGTGACAACTGCTTGGCTCGCCGCGTCCTGCAATTCCACGTAGCCATCTGCAAAGGCGGAGGAATTTCGGATCCGGCGTTGCCCCTCAATTACGGTTAGCGCGGCATCGGCAAGCGGGTTGGCTCGGGTTTGAACGCCCTCCTCCGCCAGCAATTCCTGCGCGGCAGGCACCGCGATCCGCGCCGTGTTGACCCGCAGACAGATCGGCCCGCGTTCCTGAAGCGCCATGGCTGCGGCATCCGCCTTTTCCCCGAGTGCCGCGTCGAACAAGGGCAGCAGCCAATCGGGCAGGTTCAACCTTGTGGCGCGGTCTTCGGGCGCTTGTGGGAAAGCACGTTCCGCGTCGCTCAACGGCGTGGGCGCGTGCCCCTCGCCCGTGAACAGCGCCTCAAGATCAGCCCCTTGCCCGTGCAGCACACCGATCATCAGGGCACGGCCCGTATCCCCGCCGCCGTAATGGGCCGCCGTCCGTTTCTGGCGCAGCACGTCAAAGACATGATCCCGCACGGCGGCGCGGTCTTTGGAGCCTGCAAAACGGCTTTGCCGCGCCCAACGGGTCAGCGCCTGTTCGGCGGCCAGCCCCTCGGCGATCGCATCCAAAACTTCTATCGCAGCCGATACGCGCGCGCCCGGGGTCATGGCATCTTCCTTAGGTAAAGAACGGCTTTTAAGCCGTTGCTTTTATGGGTTAACCGATACGGTAGTTCGGGCTTTCCCGCGTGATCTGCACGTCATGCACATGGCTTTCCTTCAGCCCCGCGCCGGTGATCTTCACAAAGCTACAGTTGCGGCGCATCTCATCGACCGTAGCGCATCCGGTATAGCCCATCGCCGCGCGCAAACCGCCCACAAGCTGGTGGAGGACATTGCCCGCGCTGCCCTTGTAAGGCACCTGACCTTCGATGCCCTCGGGCACCAGTTTGTCAGAGGCGGCATCTTTTTGGAAATACCGGTCCGCCGAGCCGCGCGCCATGGCGCCCATGCTGCCCATCCCACGGTAGCTTTTGAAGCTACGCCCTTGATACAGAACGACTTCACCGGGGCTTTCGTCGGTGCCCGCGATCATGCTTCCGACCATGGCGCAAGAGGCACCAGCGGCAATCGCCTTGGCGAAATCGCCGGAGAATTTGATGCCACCGTCGGCGATGATCGGGACATCACCGGCGGCGGCCACGCAATCCATAATGGCGGTCAATTGCGGCACGCCCACGCCCGCGACCATCCGCGTGGTGCAGATGGAGCCGGGGCCGATGCCCACTTTCACAGCATCCGCGCCCGCGTCGATCAATGCGCGGGTGGCGGCACCGGTGGCGACGTTGCCCGCGACGACCTGCACATCGCCGAACTGCTTTTTGGCACGGGTCACCGCATGGGCCACGCCTTCGGAATGGCCGTGTGCCGTGTCGATCACGATCATATCGACGCCCGCATCGACCAGCGCCTCAGAACGCTCGAAACCCGCGTCGCCCACGGTGGTCGCCGCAGCCACGCGTAGCCGGCCCAGATCGTCTTTGCAGGCGGTCGGGTTCAGCACGGCCTGTTCGGTGTCGCGCAGGGTCAAAAGCCCGGTGAGCACGCCGCTGGCATCGGTGACCAGCAGTTTTTCGATCCGGCGGGATTTCATCAGGCTGATCGCCTCGTCCCGGTCGGCAGGTTCTTGTAGGATCGCCAGCCGCTCGGAGGTCATCATCACCGACACCGGAGTCCGGTCGTCAGAGGCGAAGCGCATGTCACGGTTGGTCACGATGCCCAGCACGCGGCCATTTTCATCCACCACCGGGAAACCCGTCACGCGGTAGCGTTCTTGCAGCGCCTTGGCATCCGCCAGCGTCTGGTCGGGGCGCAGGGTGATCGGGTTGTAGACGATGCCGGATTCAAAGCGTTTGACCCGGCGCACTTCGCGGGCCTGCTCTTCGATCGAGAGGTTGCGGTGCACCACCCCCATGCCCCCGGCCTGCGCCAGCGCAATCGCCATGCGGCTTTCGGTCACCGTATCCATGGCCGAGCTGAGCAGCGGGATATTGAGCGCGATGCTCTGCGTGACGCGGGTTCTTGTATCTGCGGTAGATGGCAACACAGAAGACGCCGCGGGAACCAGCAGTACGTCATCAAAGGTCAGGGCCTCACGAATCTCCATTTAACACCTCGGGTCTGGATGGGTTCATTTGGCGGTTTCCTATTTCACGGATGGCAGGGATTGGAAAGGCCTATTCCCCCGCGTAAGGCATGAACATGGAATGACGTAGGCGCGGCACGAATTGCCGCCCCGCATCTTTCCCCCGCCGCGCGGAACGCTATGGTGGCGCAAAGAAACAAAGGACGGCCCCGATGAGCAGTGATCCCCTCGTGATTTTCACGCCCTCTGGCAAGAGAGGGCGCTTTCCCAAAGGCACACCGGTGCTGACCGCTGCACGGCAGTTGGGCGTTGACTTGGACTCGGTCTGTGGTGGGCGCGGCATCTGTTCGAAATGTCAGGTCTCGCCCGGCTACGGGCAGTTTTCCAAACATGGCGTTACCGTCGCACCTGACGCGCTGAGCGACTGGAACGCGGTCGAGGAACGCTATGACGAAAAGCGCGGCCTGAAAGAGGGCCGCCGTCTGGGCTGTCAGGCCACGGTGCAGGGCGACGTGGTGATTGACGTGCCGCCAGAGAGCCAAGTGCACAAACAGGTCGTGCGCAAACGCGCCGAGGCGCGGGAGATCGTGCTGAACCCATCGGTAAAACTGTTCTACGTCGAGGTGACAGAGCCCGACATGCACGAACCCTCGGGCGATCTGGAGCGCCTGCGCACCGCGCTGGCCGAACAGTGGGAACTGGAGAAAGTCACCGCCGATTTGCACATACTGCAAATGATGCAGCCGGTCCTGCGCAAGGGCGCGTGGAAGGTGACCGTCGCTGTGCATCTGGGCGATCAAGAGAACGCGGCCCGGATCATGAACATCTGGCCGGGATACTACGAAGGAACGGTCTACGGGCTGGCGGTCGATCTTGGCTCCACCACCATCGCGGCGCATCTGTGTGATTTGCAAACCGGAGAGGTCATGGCCTCATCGGGGGTCATGAACCCGCAGATCCGGTTTGGCGAAGACCTGATGAGCCGCGTCAGCTATTCGATGATGAACCCCGACGGCGCGCAGGAGATGACCCGCGCGGTGCGCGAGGGGATGAGCACGCTATTTACCCAGATCGCGACCGAAGGGAATGTCGCGCCGGACCTGATCGTCGATGCGGTCTTTGTCTGCAACCCGGTGATGCACCACCTGCTGCTCGGCATTGACCCCTTTGAGTTGGGCCAAGCGCCCTTTGCGCTGGCGACGTCCGGCGCGCTGCGCCTGCGGGCCGAAGACTTGGATTTGAACATCCACCCCTCCGCCCGCGTCTATCTGCTGCCTTGTATTGCGGGCCATGTGGGCGCAGATGCCGCCGCCGTTGCCCTGTCAGAGGCGCCGGAAAAATCGGATGATTTGATGCTGGTGGTCGATGTGGGCACCAATGCGGAAATCCTGCTGGGCAACAAGGAAAAGGTGTTGGCCTGTTCCTCTCCCACCGGGCCCGCTTTCGAGGGTGCGCAGATCAGCTCGGGCCAACGCGCGGCACCGGGGGCGATTGAGCGGGTCGAGATCGACCCCGAGACAAAAGTGGCGCGGTTCAAGGTGATCGGCTGCGACCTCTGGTCCGATGAGGAAGGCTTTGAAGAGGCCGTCGCGAGCACTGGGATCACCGGCATCTGCGGCTCGGGCATCATCGAGATGGTCGCTGAGATGCGTATTCATGGCATCGTCGACGCGCCGGGGCTGATCGGCAGCGCAGAGCAGACCGGCTCGGCGTCGGTTTTCGCCGATGGGCGCACCAACAGCTATCTGGTCTACGACGGCACCGAAAAAGGCGGCCCAAAGATCACGGTGACCAACCGCGACATCCGCGAAATCCAAATGGCCAAGGCGGCGCTCTACTCCGGAGCACGTCTGTTGATGGACAAATTCGGCGTCGACAAGGTCGACCGGGTGGTGCTGGCCGGGGCCTTTGGCGCCCATATCAGCCCCAAACACGCGATGGTGCTGGGCATGATCCCCGACGCCCCGCTCGAAAAGGTCACCAGCGCGGGCAATGCCGCAGGCACCGGTGCGCGGATTGCCCTGCTCAACACAGATGCGCGGGCCGAGATTGAGGCGACTGTGCGCGCCATCCACAAGATCGAGACCGCCGTCGAACCACGCTTTCAAGAGCATTTCGTCAATGCTTCTGCCATTCCCAATGCAGTGGAACCCTTCCCCATTCTCAACAGCCTCGTTGCCCTGCCGGACGTGACCTTTAATACCGGCGGCGGCGGCACAGGCGGTGCCGCAGGCGAGCGCGGCGGACGCCGTCGCAGAAGAAAGGCCACGTGATGAGCACGCCCGACAACAACGATCAGGTCGAATTCTGGAGCGCGGCGGCGGGCCGAAAATGGGCCGCGCGGCAGGCGGAGCTGGATATCCTCATGCAGCCGGTGCTTGACGGCGTGCTGGCCCGCGCCGAGCTGACGCCGAACCTGCGCGTGCTGGATATCGGCTGTGGGGCGGGTGCTGGCTGTCTTGCGGCGGCCAATGCGGTGGGCGATGAGGGCGCGGTGCTGGGCGTCGATGTCTCTGCCCCGCTTCTGGACCTCGCGCGGCAGCGTGCCGCCGCCCTGCCCCAAGTGGCCTTTCACCATGGCGACGCGACCGAGCTTGAACTTGAGCCCGCCTACGACCGGCTGATCTCGCGCTTTGGGGTGATGTTCTTTGCGGATCCGGTGCTGAGTTTTACGCGAATGGCCGCGCAACTCATCCCCGGTGCAAGGCTTAGCTTTGCCGCTTGGGGGCAGATCCCCGAAAATCCTTTCTTTACCCTGCCCGCCCGCGCGGCCCGTGCCACCATCGGTGCCATGCCCAAAAGCGACCCCGACGCGCCCGGCCCTTTTGCGTTTCGTGACCCCGAACGTGTTGTCTCGATCCTCACGGCAGCGGGCTTTGCCGATATCGCATGCAAGGTGACCCAGCTTGACCTCACCCCCGCGGGCACGGTCGATGACCTTGCCCGGCAGATGTGTGACATTGGCCCGGCCGGCGGCGCGATCACCCATTTTGACGCCAACCCCGACCAAGTCGCCGAGTTGCGGCAGACCATTGCCGATGCCCTGCGGCCCTACGCGCAAAATGGCCCCCTGCGCCTGCCCGCCGAAATCAATTTCGTCACCGCGACGAAACCCTGACTTGACCTTCCCCGGCGCGCCGATTATCCCAACCTCAGCGCGCGGGTATGGTGAAAAGGTATCACGGCAGCTTCCCAAGCTTTAGTTACGAGTTCGATTCTCGTTACCCGCTCCACGCTAACCTCCCCTCCCAAGCCGACCATGGATGATCGCGGCCAAGGCACGCGAACTTACCTAGGGTCACCCACGAAAAGCCCATTCTGGTCCGAATTTCGCCATGATTGCCCGCAAAAGTAGCAATCAGCAGGGAAGTAACTTACGCGCAAATGGCCCAACGAAGTCAGATGCGCTGGCAGGCAAAGGAAAAAAGCGTGGCAAACGCGTTCAGGGACTACGCAACATCCAACGCGTATATCATCGTCAATTTCATCGTGCTGTGCTGCGTCGCTGGCATCAGCTATTCGATCGTCAAATTGGATTACGAACAACATATCGCCAGCATCCGTCAGGATGCGCGGCAGACGCTGCATGAAGTCAGCAATCAGGTGCAGCACCAGTTCCAAGAAACCATTCTGGTGACAAAGAACATCGAGAATATTCTGCTGTCCGGCGAAGCCTTCAAAGACAAGAAAATCGAACTTCTGGTCAAAGAGCTGCGGGATCGGAACCCCGGCATTCAGGCCTTCGCCCTCGCCCCTGATCTCAAGATCACCCATAGCTATCCCAAAACCCCGAACGCCGGGGTTATCGGGCTGGAATATAAGAACATTCGACGCAGCTTTCAGGTGTGGCCAACGCCTACCGCCGCCAGAGCCCAACCATCGAAGGGCCGCTGAACCTCGTTCAAGGCGGCAAGGGCTATATCATGCACTACCCGGTGTTCGAGCGCCCCATCGGCCTTGGCGCGCCGCGCTTTTGGGGGGTGATGTCCATCGTGTTCCAGCCTGACCGGCTGTTTGAACTGCATCAAAACCCGCATCAAGCCGCTGACTATATCTATAGCCTGCGCGCCTTCCCGACAGGTGTCATGCCGGACGAGATTGAGCACGCGACCATCGACCCCGCAGCGCCCGTCCGCACCCGGTTCGAGCTTTTGGGCAAGACATGGGAGGCCACGGCAAGCCTTGCCAACGGCCTGCCTCCTTATGCTCCGCAAAGCCCCTACCTCGTGGCTTTCGCTCTGATCGCGACCATCGCACTGATGGCGGGGCTCTGGGCCTTCCGCCGGGTCACGCTGAAAAAGCAAGAGGCACATGCGCTTTTGGCCGAGGGCATCGGTTCGATCCAAGAGGGGTTCATCGCCTTCGATGAGAAAGAACGCCTGGTCACCGTTAACAGCAAGTTTCTTGAGTATCACCCTGAAATCGCTGACCTTCTGATCCCCGGTAAAACCATCGAAGAGCTTTTGCGCCATTGGGTCGCCCGCCATCAGCACCCCGAGAAGGTCGAAGAGCGTGAGGCATGGATCGCCAAACGTCTTGCCCGGTTCCGCAATCCGACTGGCGCCTTTATCCTTGAGGTGTCCGACAACTTCTGGCTCAAAGTCACGGAATCGCGCACGCCGCATGGCTATACCGTGGGCATCTGGACCGATGTGACGGCTGAGAAACGCGCATTGGACGCGGCCAAGGCGGCGGACCGTGAAAAGACCGAATTCCTTAACAACGTCAGCCATGAGTTGCGCACCCCGCTGACCGTGATCTCAGGCCGGGCGACCTTCTTGCAACATGCCGAGAAACTGCCTCAGGCCCGTCGCTTGCAGACCGCGCTGAACAACAGCGCGAACGCCACACCCGATATCCGCCACAGCGTAGATGAATTTCAGAACTTCGTCTCGGACCAAGCCGGCGGGATCGCGGGATCGTCCAAACATATGCTGCGTCTCGTCGAAGACCTGCTGGATTGGACCAAAGTCGCGCGCGGCAAGATGGAGCTTGATCTGCAAGAGATTGAGACCAGCGAGATCGCCCGCTCAGTCGCCGATGACCTGCGCCCGGATGCCGAAGCCAAGGGGCTGACGCTCACCTATGAGGACAACGGCACGGCCAGTGCCAACGCCGATCCGGTCCGCCTGCGGCAGATCCTCTACAACCTTATTTCCAACGCGATCAAATTCACCCGCAGCGGCAATATCCACCTTAAGATGCATCA
>VMHT01097012.1_pt1 | contig 19742 bp, 21 predicted proteins | sample 4693611 | NCBI WGS metagenome assembly VMHT01 (sample SAMN12280063, study PRJNA550983) | marine metagenome | isolation source: seawater sampled from same location over 5 years 0.02-0.2 micron viral filtrate | place: USA: collected off the coast of southern California halfway between the port... ...
AGACCAGTGGCAGTAAAGTTGTAGCTGCGGGTAGAACTTCAGCAATTTGCGAATTATTTTGGGTAATCATAGTAACAAATGCCGCGCATTGTTTTTTCAATATCTCTTTATTATTCGATAGTTGTTCATTATCAAATGTCAAATGATCACTAGGACTAATTGATTCGTCAAAGTTCATTTCTTGAAATGCTTCTGGCATATTTATTGCGAGTCGCTTTTGTGCGGCTGCACCTTCTCCTTGTGCGGCTGCACCTCCCGATTCCGCGACGTCGTCACCTTTTGAGTTATCGGCACTACCTTTCGAGTTATCGTCCTCTTCGCCGGTTCCTAACAGAAAACTTGATCCTGATGCCTCTTCATTTGCTTGGCGTAATTGATCTCTAAACTCTTTTTTAACCAATGCCTCAATCATTGCATCATCATCCAAAGCCACGGCATTTATCTCTGGTGAACCCAACAACGCTAACAATAAAGAAGCAATGATTATTCTTCGCAAATTCATTTTCGAAGAGGTTCGACTACCTCGTTTTCTCTGACCTCTTATTCTTAGATCTCGTTCAAACTTGTTCCTGACTTCTGGTAATTCGTTTTCGAACCATACCGCGGCATGCGCTTGAATCGGAATGTCTTCGGAAAACGTATCTTCCAACCAAGCGTCGAAATTTTCTTTGTTTTTTAGACTTTCTTTATTTATTGATTCCACTTTATTCCTAATTCTTTGTTTATAATTGCTCAAGTCTACCCTTTGCTTTAACCCGATTGGTTTAAAGCTTTGTCTTCTTGTTGGTGTCTTGCGCAAAGAAGCATTGAACTGCGGACTTCCCCTACCAATTCGACCTGCATTGCTGTTCCTACTACTTGGCCTGCTTTTGGTTTTCTTCGGCTCTGCATTTTCAAATACATCATTTTTTAAGAGAGACATTTGTACAAGTAAAAATTATATGTTTATACTTACATTTCACAATGAGTTACATTGTCTTTAAAATAACTTATAATGTCCTTGATCTTGACATTCCGTTCCCTTTTTTTTTACCGCTCCGTTTAGCATGTGGGAAGCGTTCATCTATTTTTGTATTGAAGAAGGACTTCAAAGATTTTTCAAACATCTTTCTGTTTCTCCTCACTTTTACAGGAATCCCTCGTTTATTGCTCTCCCTAATGTTCCTACGTATTTCGTTTTTTATTTTTGGCCACATATCTCTTAGCCAATCGACTGACGTTTTAGATAAGAAGAATAATTCCTCCATATTGAATTTTTCGTACAAATTTCGTTCATTTAAAACTCTTGTCAACCACGCTAAAAACTCAGTTTTATCATCTAGGTCGCTCAATTTAATTTGAGATATGCCAGCTTTTATGCATTTTCTCAAAATGTCAACGTTTGCCTTGTTCTGGTTGAGCCATGAATCAGCTCTTTTTAACTTAATTTCTTTTATGGGGTTGCGTACAGGAACTGGCTTGCTAACAGTTTTCGGTTTTGCTCCCGAAATATTGGCCGGGCCTGAGCTATCGGACTTTTTTGTTTGACCGTTGGGACTGAATGGACTGCGACTCACAGGTGAACCCTTTTTTGAGGCACCGCCGCCCCGTGGACTGTGGTATGGGCTTGCGCGAGGATCAGGTGTAGTCCTTTTTGGATCAAATGTTGGCGTTGGTATGCGTACCTTGGGAGAACGAGATATCTCACGCCTTTTGTTTTTTTTCTTCGGTTCAGCTTTTTCAAACATACTGGGGTTAGGGTCGTTTTTCAACAAAGACATATTGTTTTCTTTTTGTGTAACTTATAGTGTATTTTTATATAATTTGTCAAATACTTGAGATTGTGGTTTCTATTTCAATACATTTTACTTGCTCGGTTGTCTTTCATTGGGTACACACTGGTCAAGTGTTTGACTATATTTCATACCCATATCATGGCAAAATTCGGACATGCTTAGCTGTTCGTCTTCAAGAGAGTCCAGGCCTAAGGATTTCAGCATGACCCTTAACAGTGCAGCAGCGAAAAAGGTCATGTGATTACGAATATCTCGTTCTAATTGTTTTTCTGTTCGTCTGATTTTTCTAACGAGAAATGGATATCCATGGTCGGTGTCATTGTACCAGTGTATTGCCTGTTCTCTAGCATGTATTATACTTATAGTATTGCCGGGGAACGACGTATTGATCCAATGTACGAAGCGTTCCCCAGTCTTTAATTTTTGTCCGTTTAATTTGCCGATCTTTTGTCGAATAATTTTTTCATATTCTCTCTGTTGTTTCTTCTCGAGTTCTGTAATCTCATCTTGTCTGACAGGGACCGAAGGTGTTTGTGGTCTAAATGCGGATTGTGGCCTAAATGCGGATTGTGGCCTAAATGCGGATATATTGGACGGGGCACCAATGCTGCTATCCGACCTGCTTAATGGTATGACTCCGAAAGTATTCTTGCGAGTTGTTTTTTTCTTTCCTTTTTTCTTTCCTTTTTTGTTTTTTTTCTTTCCCTTTCTATTTTTTTTTGGCTCGGTATTTAGGAACTCATCGTGGAGAGAACCTTGATCTTGATGTTTAAGCAGCGACATATATTACAATTTATTGATGTAATGAACATTTATACAGGAAAAATATTGTTTCAGTAGATATGTCTAATCAAAATCAGACTATATATATATAATTCATTTATAAGAATATGCGCGTATCTGCATCTGGCATATCGAGTCTGTTCAACGGGGTGTCATTTACAAGAACGCTTGCGGAACCAGTGGAGCAGAAACCTATGAATGATTTTCTCGTCAATACTATCTTCCCACATGGCAATGTGAATGAACACGAAGCGTTGCGCATTCTCAAACATCAATATCCCGATATACATGGCCAATCAGCATTTGCCAGAATGCTCGATCATGCTCGCGATTATATCCCAGACTTCTCAGCTGACGTCAGTTATGCACAGAAAGCTGGATTGGCACACTCTGCCACATTCAAAGAAGCCGAGATGTTGAGACAACTCTCCTCGTACACCATTAACGGCATCACCTACGATATTCCCAGAAAGTACAAGCAATTTGGAAAAATAACCCTGGTATGTCAGCCCGATGGCCTATGTAATGATAATCATACATGTGTTGAGATAAAGTGCCCTTACGGAAATATGTACAATAACAACCAAAGCGAAAAATGGCTCAAGTATCTCGTGCAAGTAGCCATTGAAATGGCTGTTTTTGAGACAACACATGCCATTCTCATGATTTATCTTGCACCCAGAATGCTATCAAGAGGCTATCAACATCGAGACGCTGCAGCCAAAAAGATAATATTCAACAGGGATCAATTGCAACCGCTCATTGAAAATATTCAAGAACTGATAAATATTATGAGTGAATATGGTCAGGGGGATGACGTATATCACATATATAAATCTTGCGAACAGCAGGCGCAAACGACGTTTGACACAATTCAACGTCAGCTTCAAAACATGCAAATCGCCTTTGACAATATCCCAGTCGTGCCTCGAACACATCAAGCAGTCGAACAGGTGGATGTAGTTTTCATTGGTGATAAAAATGCTCGATTAATGCCAGGAATAGAATACGAACTAGTTCATGATAGCGAAAACAAGTATGACAAAGAAGCCGTTGGTGTCGTCCCCACAGGTACAAGCTGGCCCCCAAGCGGCGTAAGATGCTATGTCACAAAAGCGAGCAAAGGCCAATGGCTATTGCCGGTCTTGAGCAAGATAAAATCTTGTATAGCTGTCGCTCCCAAAAAATTGAGACTTATTTTTCAAGATGAGCAGGCTGCAAGTGCCGCGTCTGCATCGGGACACAAAAGAAAGAAACCGCCCCGTCTGCTCAACGAGTTACGCTTAAAGTATTAGTAATATAATCAATGACATCTCATACACTGCCACAACATTAATAATGAGATAATGAATTTTCAATTGCCACTACCCTTCCTACGCTTGTTCGTCCTCTGTCCAGTCGATGTTTGGTTTTTTTTTAAGCCAGATATTATTTTATTGTTCAGCCACGCATGGTCGTTTGCGTACCGACCTACGGGCGCGTGTCCATATACCTCCGCGTATTTTCTCTTTAATTGCCCTGAATTCAACCCGAACGCGGAAAAGCCAGCCGTGCCGGATTCCTCATCAGAAGATTCAGAAGACGATTCTTCAGAAGACGATTCTTCAGAAGACGATTCTTCAGAAGACGATTCTTCAGAAGACGAATCTAAGAACTTGTTTGTAAATCGAATTTTCTCTTCAGGCACACCCCGTACATGCGGCTTGAAAAACCCACCACACTGACAGCCGAACCCGGCAGGCCCGGCATATGTGCAACGACTCCTTGAGCACGGCCCAACTTCAAAGAGTTTTGCAGGTACAGTAAATTTTCCAATTTTTTTCAAATCTGACTTTTGCAGAACGTTTCGCTGTAATGCTGCGCGTCTGGAACCCAGGCCAGGAAAGTCTACTTCTTGTTCATTGTGTGATTCGGATGAAGCGGCAGAGCTGGAGGACGAGCTGGAAGAAGCCACCGCATCTGCGGGTTCCGCCGCCGATAACGCACCCGCCGCCGATAACGCACCCCATATTTTATATACGAATTTCCTTAGGTCTCCATCTGCATACTGTTTGCGCGTAAGCCTTTCAATGTTCAAGCTTAGCGTTTCATGGTATGCAGCGCGAATTGTGTCTCGATTGTGTTCATAGTGGGAATATTCTTGATTGTCCCAAAAGGTTGAAAATGAAACAGGGAAGACAACCACCTCCAATTCTTTGCCAGGTTTTTTCAAATTGGTAAACTGGCGCACTGGCACTCTTCCTTCGAAAACCTTACCTTCGCCGAAGAGACGATTTGCCATCCCTTTGGTGAACCCGTTTGCGTTCACAACAATCAGCCGAAAAAGCCGTGGAACGGGGACGCGCTGAGGAGTTGAGGTTGTCTCCTTGTCTTTCAACTGATCCAGCATTTGCAACATTTCATCGTTGAAATGTTCACCAAAAAAGACCACTTGTGACGGCCCATCGTCACCCCGTACGTCAAAACCATGCCGCGCGACGATTACTTTGGACCCAAACGCTACGATCTTTTCCATCTGTTTCTTCGTGGTCGCCAAGTCGTCCACGACAGAACCACTTGCCGATATCCATTGGACAAGTCCAGGGTCTTTACGTCCAGGTCTTAATGGATTAGTGTGCATTGGAGTTGGAGCCCTGAAAGTATCTCCTCTGACACTGGACGATACAACTGTTGCTGCGTACGACCAATCCTCAGAGTCTTCGCCGTAATAATTCATATCTGCGACTTGCTCCATAATGGGTTGGCGACGAGACGGCCACTTGTCCACGGGTTCACCATGAGCTATTTCCATTTGATGGCTGGTACCATCCATAATAATCGTTTTGACATGATACACAATATTATGTTTTCTTCCAAAGACACGAGATGGTAAATCTTTTGCAGTCATATCCTGATTCTCGCGGATGTCGCCACCATCCGCGATTGCCGGTACAGGGTTGTCGTTGTACGGCTTTTTGTCCTTTGCGAGGTACTGCAACTGTCGCACGTCTTCGGACCATCCTTTCCACGCGTCTGTGAACAACTTGCTGCACCCATTAAAGCGGTCAGGGTTCCAAGGCCTGAAATGGTCACAAGCTTCGTCGGCAGAGTCCGGATATCTCGGATAGCCGAGCTGCTGTAGTTCCTCCGGCGGACAGATCCACGGATTTACATTGCTGAATTTGGGAGGCTCCCACGGAGTGCCAGGGCTCGCGGGCGAAGACGCTGCCGCAGACGAAGACGCGGGCGGTGAACTCATCGAAACAGGGGCTTCGCTATTGCGCAACAACAAATATCAGCCACACGTCTAAAAAAAATAAACAAGTCCACAGCCGTGAAGAACTCATGTATGAATGTGTACTGAGAAGTATTTTGTCAGGCAGCAGAATGGATTCTTCTGAAAAAACAGCCCCACGTAAACGGTTCTCAGTATACAAGTGTATGGAAATACACGTGGTGTCTGTCAGGGAGGACCATCAGGAATTCAGAGAATAATCATCATGTTCAACAGCGCTGTCGTGTCCTTTGTCCTTGTGTGCGTCTACGATCTTCTCGGCATCGCTCACAACAGCGCTTGGGAGGCTCACAGCAGCGCTCGGGAGGCTCGCAGCAGCGCTCGGGAGGCTGGCAAAGAACTTCCTGGATACCAACCGCGCGATATAACCATCGCTGCGCCGGAAACAGCGGGCATAGACACGCCACCTAGTCCACAGTCAGAGGGACACAACACTCAACAGTGGTGCCCGTCTGCTGGACTATGTCTTCGGCGCGGCCGGGCCTACCCGAGCGCTGAATTCGTGTTTACCCCAGCCGCGCAAGAGCTTCGCAAGTGTCCGCTCGACGGCTCGGGCCCAGAGGGACTCTACTCGTGCGCGCTGGACGATTGGAAGTTTCCAAAAGTAATGTCCCCTCAGGATATAGCTCAACAGGCCGCTTCTATTTACCTCATTAAGTTGTTAGTGTTGTGCGTGGTACTTGTTGATGGATACATGTGCTCCTTCTGTTACTTCGTATTTGACTTTTGCCGACATGTTGGCATGCACGTGCTATACGACCGAAACAGCGACGTTGAAAAACTCGTTGGTAAACTCGTTGAAAAACTAAGTGATCGTGTTCGCGTTCCAACACCATCACAACAACCAACAGCGAAAGAGTTGTTTTGGTTGCTTTCTTGTGCTTTCATTGTGCAGATCAAATACAACATACACAGACTCGTGTTCATCATATGTTGGAATTTTTGCAAATATGTGGACATCCGGATACGCAACGTTCTGACGATGATGTCGCGCGGCGAATACGACAATACGAAGAACATGGAGCCTGTCCTGTCGTCAGATTCCAAGGTGACGTGCCCTATCTGCATGGTGTATGAAACGAATACTCGAATATCATGTGGTCATACACTCTGTTATACATGCATTGACAAATACCTCCAAAACCATGACGATTGTCCCTTTTGCAGAATTGTCATCACTCGCATGGACACTATCTATCACCCACGATAGTCGAGCAGAGAAGAGAATAAATACCATATAAACCTGTGCGTTCAATTATAAAATATATTTTACGTCAAGACCTGCAATCTTCTTACAGACAAACGAATGAAACCACTATTTCTTCTTCTTCTTCTTCTTCTTCCCCACTCTTTTCTTCTTCTTCCCCACTTTTTTGCTGAAATTCTTCACCAATTTCAGAATATTAACGCTGTCTCCTTCTGGCTCCCAGTAAAGCTCTCTCTGTTTCATTTCTTTGGGGAAGAATCCGTCGACAACTTTCGCTATTTGCGGTATTAGACGGTCAATAGTGTCAAACAAGCGTAAACTCACCTGTTCTGTCCAGTAATGTTGATTCTTTTCATCAACACCGTTTTGAAAATACAGCTCCACCTGTTCGTGAATAGCTCCTGGGTATCCATCGCAATTTTCAGCCCAGCTGCCGACGCCGCTCCAAAACAACATTGACGCGAATTCTTCCAGTGTCTTCGGGGCCGGGGGCTTTTTTGAACTGCTTTTGCGGGCCGCTTTTTTGCGCTTCTTGTTTGATGATGCAGATGATGCTGCACCTGCACCTGCATCATCTTCATCTTGTAAATAGTCATTTGTCAGTCGCACTATATGTTTTGGTATACCACCGTTCATATGTGTCCCAAATCTCCCGCCACAGTCACAGCAAAATCCAGACGGCCCGACGGTGTTGCACGTCTTACACTGTCCGACCTCGTACATGCGAACAACGACAGTCTTCGTATCCGCGTATTGATCGTATTCTTCAGGTGACACAGCGTTTCTTTTGCTGGCTTGGGAAATATGCACATCATTGGTGGGCTCATCATTGGCGGACAAGCCCGCCGCCACGTTTGAAGCAATATGGTCGATGCGTTCAAGAGCATCGCATATGCGCTGTTCGCCGGCGTTCCCTGTCGCGCGTGTGAGGGTATCCCTCGCTTTGTTGAGTGCGTGCTCAATTTGATGCGCGAACGACGGAGCGGCCAAGCTAGCGGCCATTGTTGTGACCGTGTGGCAGTGGTATGGATGGATGCGTCGCGAAAATGATAGATAAAATACACCCTAATAATTTCGTTTTGCTTCGTCTTCTGAAATATTGTAGCACTCCAATAGTGTAATAATGTGAAATAAGTTTGCCGATTAAAATATTTTTCTCCACAATATTCTAGTATGTGGGTTTTTTATTCACAGACTCTCTTTATTTTATTCTTTTGAACGTTAAGTATATTATAATACTAATTATATGGATAGAAAAATATTTCCCATAAAATAATTAAATATAAGATTGATTACCGCTGGGGTTCTGGGTACTATTATTGTGAGTGCTGGAAAGGCCGTCGAGCCATGGGGCCGTCGAATACCGGAAAGAGCTGACGAATACTGGAAAAGTTGTGTCCCGGTTTCTGAGAAGATTTGTTCTCGGAACATAAACACTGCTTTCCAAAAGCCACACGGCTTTCCAGAAGCCAGCGACCACGGAAATAGCCACACCGCATACACCGCAAAAAACAACGCCGGAAATCATATGTAAGTGATCACCACACACCATCTACCAACCAAAAGACACAACACACATAATACACTCCTCTCGGTATATAGTCTACAATGACGTAAGAAAAAAAAAACGTCAAAAGAATTGCAGAATACTAAACTAACAATCATTTATATTATCTGAAATTATCTGAAATATAAGAATGTCCTTTTATGTTCATGCCTACTATAATTTGGCTTCCATTCCAAACCACTGGTAAGAGCCAGATGTGTCGCTGTAATTTGGCTTTATTCCAAACCACATAATTATTGGACATTATTGGACGGATATCGCAATTACCATTTGACAACATGAACTCGAACCCTCAGTCGTCGCTCGTTTCAACGTCTTTGCGCCTCAGCATTGTCGGATGCGACTCGGAACGTCCGTATTTCGACATTGTGGCGAACATACAGCAGGACTGCGGTGACGAACAAGACATTCACGCTAACATTCACAAATGGTTGAACATTTCAGAGGACTATTCTCGGACACATCAAATACTGAGTTTGTTCAAGCATACACCTGTTCAACAAGAACAGCAAGATCCACAAACAACGCTGGTTACAGTCATTCTACGAGGGAAGGTCGTGGCGAACAATTGGCAATTTCCTATCAAGGAGCTCTGCGCTCACCCATTCATGGATATGGCCGCCGCCAAAAAGTTAATCGTTGACATAATTGATAAAAAGAATGCTACTGTGTCACACTTTGACTGGGTTCATCATACACAACTCGAACCAGGAATGCAACAGCATGAATCACTAGTACAGCAGCGCGAGTCACAAGTACAGCAGCGCGAGTCACAAGTACAGCAGCGTGAGTCACAAGTACAGCAGCGTGAATCAGAAGTACAGCAGCGTGAATCAGAAGTACAGCAGCATGAATCAGAAGTACAGCAGCGTGAATCAGAAGTACAGCAGCATGAGTCACAAGTGCGGGGTTTAAACAATGATCTGGAAAAACTTAAAGAAAAGTCTGGTGCTTTGAAAAACGAGGTCAGTAGTATGCAAAATAGCATCATGGAAGAACGCGAAGATATTGCAAGGACAAGGGCGGAGGCGCAAAGATTGCTCGAGGACGCATTGGCCAGAGCAAAGAAATTAGCCGCGAAAGATAAGGAGCTGAAAGAAAGGGAAAAAAAACTTGAATCTGATGAAATAGCCATTGCAAAAGCTCAAAAAAACTTAAGGAAAGAGGTGGCAATTGTTCAATCCTCTGGCAATACTCATGCAAGTTCTGCTTTAGATTCGGCCAGCGATGATTCTAAGGATGATTCTATGGATGATTCTAAGGATGATTCTGAGGATGATTCTCAGGATGATTCTCAGGATGATTCTGATTCTGAAACGTCCCGTAGTGGTGAGGATGATGAAGACACATCCAAAGGAGAGAAGAAGAAGAAATCACGAAAGCGCTTGTCAAGTCAAGCAAAAGAATTGTGGGAGAAATTTCCAGTGAAAAGTCGTCGTGTTTCTTCGAGTGATTCGCCGAGGAAAGTTTCGATTGGACCTCGCAAGTTTCCGCCAACAATACAGGAGCTAAACCTACAGAGACAGACTACTGACGAATTAAAGAGACAATACGAGGAATTGTACAACGCCGTGCCAAAAGGACGCTATGCTAGCAACAAGGATTGGCTTTGTGGCAAGATTATGGCAAAGTAAAGGAGAAAACATTCGAGTTGAAGAAAATAACATAACAACACTATTTAATATATACATATTTTGTATAGACCGTAGGGATGAGCACAGGTCGTTTGAAAAAGCGCCTTAATAACATTAGCAATGAGGACATTGAGTCCGCTACTATTTTATCAAGACTTTGTAAAAGAATATATCGGCCTCCCGCTATCAATGACGTAATAAAGATATGTGTCATAGACAGAAATAGATATGTATATGTTTGGAAAAGAGCTCTAATTGCTCGTAAATCCGAAGGTGGCATATTTACTCTATATTTTTGTGTCAATAAAGAAATGATACTGGCGAAACTCAATGAATATCACTTTCCAACGTTTTGGCATTATTAGTTAAGCATAATAAAGCTTTCCTATTTTTCTTGTGATGTGGACCAGTTTGTCGAGGACTTCGTCCGAGCCATTAAAGATTTTGAGTTAAAATAATATTAAACTGTATAACTTTATAATAAATTTACTGTTTCGTTGAAGCCACGTGTGTAACAAATATGGCGGCATTTTCACTCGGAAGGCTGTGGCCCAAATTTTGTTCTATCAATCCTCTAACGCCATACGGCAAATCACCGAAAGTCGTCGGTCTCTGACGCCTTCGCTTAGGCTGTCTTGCGGCTTTGTATTCAGTAAGGGTAACACCAAGTTTTCGACGGCCTTGATGATCAAACTCAAATATCCAGATATCATCATCTTTATTAGCGCCCCTGACAGAGTCAATCTTGTCCAACAGTGCTGCCATCATATCAGCTTCCGGCCTGGCCTTGAACCAGAAATCTATAGTTTTTTCATCTATAGTTTTTTTCGACCTAATCCAAAACTTGATCCTTGTGCCGCGCAATGCTGCCAACTTTCTCCAATCAATGTTTAATTTGTCGCCAGCTCTTTCTCTGAGGTATTGTTTTGCCATCTGTATCGCTGTATCTTTACCAGCAACAGTAGAATAGTAATCACTATTTTTTGAGAAATGGCCTCTAATCACATCTAGTATAAACATTTCCAAGCCTGCATTAAACTTTCCGTCTGAAAGGTTAGGATCATTTAACATGCCAATGCGCTGGACGTATTCCGCATAAAGCATTTCAATTGAAAACGATGCCATATATATAGAGTAAAATGGTCAAGATCAATTTGTTAATTCGTTTTATTCCAGCTGTCACATGTACGTACATTTATTGTTTTATAATCAATTGTGAACTCTTCGCCAGCATTCAGATAGTGACGCGCTGACAAAATATATCCATCGACTTTGCATGTAGGATTATCGCTGTGATTTATGCGTCGGCCAAAGTAGTCGTCCACTACAACAGTTTTGCCGCCGCAATTTTTGTCAAATTTCAATATACATTCGCCCATTCTGAAATTCTTTTTTGAGAACAGACCAACCCCGTGTAATCGTGATCTACAAATACAAATCATGATGACAAATAAATGACCATGCTTATATAGCATTCTATAACAAACAGCAAAAAGTAATCATTCATTTAAATCAAATGCTGCTTCAAATTTTCGATGGTTTTCTTGCCAATATTGCGTTTGCCTATAACAATATTTTTCAGCTGGTTGGGATCTTGCCTTAATTGTTGTTGTAAACTTGTTATATTGGGATATTGTGCCACAAGAGCTGCTGCAATTCTTTCTGAAACAGAGGGCACGGCCATTAGCATCAGTTGCCAAGCATTATCGATTTTGCGTTTGCGCTTGCTCAACAGACTTGTCATTCCTGTTGAACCTTGAATATCCTTGCCTACTTTTTTAGCCAGCTGTTGTAAATATAGTGAAGTGTCTTCGATGCCGCGTGTTTGAATGACAAATAACTTGTCGCGAAGCATTGTATTCCAAATGGCGGAAGATAGCGTTTCAGGAGGCTTGTTTTGGCCGTATAGACTGCCTTCGATCAGATAAACAGCTGTAGCGCCCGATGCCATCAAGCGGGATTTCTGTTCTCTCCATCTCCCGTCGCTAATCGACGAAGCAAAATCGTCGGTCCTTTTTCGTTCAACGATAACTGTTGTGCCATTGTTCTTAATGACAATATCACCGAGAGGTAGACTCTTGACAGTATGTTCGACACCCTCTGTTTTAAATCTTTCGATTAAATCATGTTCACGAAAGTCAACCTGCATTTCACATAATTTTTAGCTGAGGCATTTCAGATCGATGCGAATCTATTTTTATCAAGTATATATATTAGTGATTATGTATTCAATATGTTTCGGTCTTTTGTGCCAGCAGAGCCTAAGCGAAAGCGATCCGCAGCAACTCTTGCGGCAGGTATTGAAGCCGAACCACACTCTGATGAAGGTTCCTCTGACAAAGGTTCTATTGGCCCTCCTGCCAAACTAGTTCGCCAAACTAACGAAAGAAATCCGATGGATGATTATATAGATACTTGTTATAAAGTGGTGAATGGTTTGAAGACCCTTGCAGAAGAACAAGGCAACAAATGTGCAGTTCAAGACATAGAAAAGCTTTTGAAATATATGTATTTTTTGGCGCCAGGCCAGTTCTATAAAGAAGTATTTGCAAATCCAGACCCAGATGCAAAATACAAGAGCATTTTTGTGATATGTACTACCTACTTCACGGAAGGTGGTGATGGATATCAGAAAAGTGTCGAATTGTACGAAGAGGCGAGACAAGCTGCAAAAAGTCTGTACGCAGGGCGGAGATGAAAGGGTCCTTGTCCAGATAGTATAGTATATTAGCCTAGTGTGCTATCTGGACAAGGACATATACTGAGGGCCATAGAAACTCTTGAGTATTAACGTATTAGGTAGGGAAATTTAATGAATATTATTATTGTATTATCTAATTTTTAATTTTAATGAGTACATTATTGAAAAGACGGGCCTGCGAAAAAAAATAATACGTGTTGTATATGTTGTAAAAATAAATAATACGTGTTGTATATCTTGTTGTTATATTAATGCCTTCTATTTGACCTAATGTCTTCTATTTGACCTAATGTCTTCTATTTGACCTACGAAAATGAATAATGAAAAAAAAATGAACATCCCGGTGTCCACACCTAAAGTTGAACACGGAATGAAATAAAGAATACGAAAAAAATATAAGTAGGAAATTAGGAAAACGTAGAAATGGGGAAACAGTTACTCCGCGAGAGCAGATTGAAGAAGAGCAATATCTTCCTCACAAAATTGCCATGGACTATCCCATGCAAGTGGGTCCACTTCCAATTTTTTTGACTCTGCGGGGGGAATTCTAACTGTCGTTGGTGGGGTTGGCTTTAAAAAGTCCATGAAACAGATACCCTCAGTATTTGACGTGTATACAATGGACATGACGCAGTCGACTATGGTTTTGTCGTTGAACTTGAGATCTTTGATCCACACAGAATGCATGCACTTATATGCAGACGTGGCATTTGTTAGATGTACAAAAGCCTTGCAGATGTTGATATAACTGGTGGGCTCAGACTTTTGTGCCATCATAGTGTATGGCTGAGCCAAGGTAAGCTTCCATTGAGCTAACATTTCAACCGGGCCGTCGTAAAGCCAGTCTGAAAGTGCTTTCGAAGCCCATATTTTAATGCAGTTTGAGGTGAAATGCGTGGCAGTCGAGAGGCGTTCTTGTGGCGCCATGTCACCATGAGGAAGTCTCTGAAGATGTTCTTGACTATGGGGGAGATCTTCCCACACCACATTGGTGTCAATGACAACGCCTGCCACCGCAGCCTGGGCCGTCGCGATCATGACATCCATATCGCGACCAGCTTTGGCCGCGATGGCAAAGATCTGTGCAAGTTTGTCAGGCGCGTTGACTCTGTTCGCGAGCCCGGCGAAGAAACGCAGCGCGACTGTGAGTGCAGCATGATCAGGGGGCCATGTTGCCATGGTATCAAGCATGAGTTTGTCCATGTAGTCGCCGAAGAAGAATTGCTGAGGCGCCGCGACCGGTGAATGTGCTCGCGTTGGCGGTAGTGATCCCGAATGTACGCACTGTGCACCGTTGTTGACACAGCGCGTGCAAGGGTAGACACCGGCGCGACAGTCGCACCGCTTGCGCAAGCCCGCACACCGGTCACAGGCCCTCATTGTTGTGCCGAGCCTATTAACCTTAACGATTACAAAATTTCCGTGTTTCGATGAACAGGTGGTGGTGAGTGAACGAAAAAATGCCTATAGTAATTTGGCTTTAAATAATCCGATTGCTTTGCCCAAATCTCCGAAAGCAAATTGGCTTTAAAAAAATCCGATTGCTTTGCCCAATTTCCAATAGCAAATGCTTTAAAAAATCCGATTGCTTTGCCCAAATCTCCGATAGCAATTTGGCTTAAAAAAACAACACCTGGTAGCCTCACAAACCTCACAAACCTCACAAACAACTTTAATATAATTAACCCTACGCATCATGGGGTTAGGGTTAGTAAGTTCTCGTTCTGTGTTTTAAATTCTCAGATATTTCCGTCAAAAGTCGGATATTTCCGTCAAAAGATATTTATGAGTTGTTCAACACCACTGCCTGACCTTGTGCCTGTATCGCAGAGGTCTAAAGACGCCAAGAGTTGCACGTTATGCGGTAAGGACTTGGACATCTTATCGTCAGATCGATGCGATTTCTGTGGCTGGGAGCGTAACAAGCGACGCCGATCTTCAACACCATGTACTAACACGAAAAAGTGTACTGATACGCGAGAGAATATAAAGAAACGTAAGCTTTGTATGGATGAGATTGAAGAACAGGGCCGAGCCTCCTGCGAGTCTTCTGAGAATGTCGCACAGTTTGTGGTTAACGACACTGACGCTATGGACCTCGACTGTGTGCCCGCATATATTTCGGACATTGTTGAATTGGATGTGGCATTGAACAACCCAAGTGAAGACGGAGTAATTTTCGATGAGAACTTCGAAGCATACATGTCTATGTTTCACCCTGAATTGGTGGAGTCACCACTTCGAGTTCATTCGCCACTTGATGTGATGCAAGAATCAGTCTATACATTTGGTGTTTCTGATACCGACTTGCTCGAGTCAGTGGACTCTTTTATTGAGAGCGATATGATCAATGATCTTAACTCGTTCTTCGCGTAATGTAAAGTCTATAGAATGAATGAAATGTCATAGTCCATATTTTGATAGTTTTTTAAGCATTTTGTTTAGTTTTGTATTGTTTCTTCTGTACATTTCGAAATGAAATTGAATGCCGTTTTGTTCCATAGTTTCCGAGCTCCATATTCGATCGATACCAAATGGTAATTCAAAGGTTAGCGCCGTTTCTGATTTAATGATGACATGAACACGTGTTACCAAAAACATGTCTACAGATTCACAGTATAGTTTGTAAATGTGAGAGCCTCCAATAATGAATGTGTGTTTATGTTTTGACATTGACATTGCTAATGCAATTCTTGGTTGATTGTGCCACTCTGCACGAACTTTATCTGGCTTTGGTTGCCTACTTATAATGTAGTTTGACCTAAATGGTAAAGGCCTTTTGGGTAAGGATTCCCATGTCTTTTTGCCCATGATAACAGATTGGCCAAACGTATTCATTTTGAACCACTTGAGATCAAGTGGTAGTCGCCAAGGCAAGTCGTTATTTACACCAATGACATTGTTATCAGATATTGCAACTATTAACCAAATAGCCATAGTTAGTCATGGGTCGTTGACTTTTATACTATACATGAATTAGAAAAAATGCTTTTAATGTTTATTTTTCTTAAGTTATTTTCTTTCTAACTTTCATGAGTACTTTTCCAAGCATGTTGAGGCCACGCCAAGGTTTTCCTGAAATGGCTTCTTTGATTGGAATTCCAATGCCAAGTATGAAGTCTTTTTGTGATGCTTGTGCGATTGTTCGTTTCCCAGTACCTTTCAATTTTTTGGCAAGTCTTGGGTTTTGCGTGAATTTGTGCATATTAGCGTCTAGGATGATTTTGAAGCGATGTTTCTCCCATTTATCTTCGTTCCAAGGTTTGACTCTTCGGCCAAGTGACCTGATTCTTGCCGGGTTCTTTTCGTTCATGATTTTGCTGAATGTGGCGCGATCTCCCATTAATTTAGCTTTTTGGGCAAACATGTATTGCTGAGCAGATTTGTATTTGTATCCATTGACTTTTATTTTGCAGGGATAGTTCAGTGAAAATTCTCCGCCTCTCTTTTTCTTATCTGAAAAGTAAAAGGGTTTGTTCATTTTTATGATCTTGAAATACTTAAATAGTTTTTCCATCTAGAAAACGGGATTAGTTTTTAATTCTCAAACGACGACGCTTCAACGGCGCCGCCAATCTTAAACATTTGGCTCGGATTACTTTGTGCGGGAAGTCTATCTCAAATGCTGTACAAAAAGATCGGCACTGGTGTAGTACATCTTTAAGGGATTGTATTGTAATTGGATCAAATATACTCATATCAAGTCGATAAGCCTCTGGTGCAGAAGTATCAATAATCAGATCAAATTGACATTCGATTTCGTCAAGAGTGTTCAGACGAATCAGTAATTGAGCCAAGCATTTCCGATCACGGCGATCCACCGAAGACAAGTCATATGACGATGTGATATTCCCTTTATCTCTCTTTCTTTTCTTTCTCTTTTTGCTTGAGTGACCCTTGCGCCATATGTCTATTTGTACAGACTCAGTGGCCATGTCCAAACGAATGGAACGGATATTCTCGTTCATCAATAATATATGTTCAAAATCGTCAAGGGACATAAGTGGTAACCCCTGTATCATGATAATATACCTAGTGGGAAACTTTGTATTCGTCGAGAGTATGATATTACTTACGATAGCTCCCCTTATCCCTGATATATAGTGCAATGTTTTCTCAATGAATGCCTGCTCGCCGGGTTGCAGTGCAATGGGCTTGCTTATGCGGACCATTCTATCGGTAATGGATACCGTTCGTTCTGGACCCGATGCAACTGTTGATACGACCAACCTGCTGCCACCACCAGAAATGTTCGAATCAGCCATAATTTATTTACAGAATATGTCTTGCGACTTTTATACTCTATATTTAGTTCTATATCCCCGGATGATGTGTTGACACGAGTACGTATACCAGAAGCATGGTGTTGTCGTGCAATTGATTTCCATTCGTCAACGTCCTCATCTTCAAATAAATCCACTAGTGTCAATCGCAATTTGATACCAGTGGTGTAATTCAATGCCCCCAAAATATCAATCTGAAGATCGACGTTGGATTCAGCGAAATTGGATTTGTACAGGTCGTCAATAATGTATTCGACGTTTTGCATGACACGTGCTGGGACATTCGATACATTCATTTTGTTGACTAGGATAAATTTAAATAGTCTGTGAGGAATATGTGTTATTTAAAACAGAAGATTCAATTATTGTATGAGAAAATGTTGCCTGTTCATGTTGAAGTATGGATGCGTGGAAAACAATTCCAAAATCAACTTGGGCCATTCCAAAAACTGGTACTTCATCTACACAGTGTATTTGCGGGGAACTTGAGTTCGAAATTAGACATGGAACGTGCTCTGCATGCATTTCGGCACAAATACTATAATCAATTCTTGTTTGAAAACAAGACGCCTGGTCAACAAGTTCAAAAATTCATCAAGCGTCTAAAGGACTTTGAAGATTTAAAGAAAACATCGAAAAAAGACCTAACAAGTTTATATGAAGATTTGTGCAAGTTCAGAAACATCGAGTGGATTGGCGGACATTGTGACGGTGTTCCCGTCCTTAGTCAATGGAAAACAAACTTACTCGAATGCCCCCATATATACAAAAAATGGTACAGCGACGAAGTACAAGCAATAAAGAAACAATTCAACCTTGAAACGAACAAGTGTATCGTTTCTGGCCAACGGCACATATGGAAAGTTAGTGATGTGCCCGCATCCGTCGACATGATATCGCAAACTGCCGAACCCACACAACAAGCAAAGAACATACTTGAACAACTCAAGCAGTACTTGGTCGTACCAAGGATTGCAATCATGCATATTTCGGATACTCTTTTGCAGATGTATGCCTCCGTAGCAGTGGATGAAGATACTCCGGTAGACGAGCAGCTGCACAACATTTACAAGAAACGCATACCAGAAGAATACGATGCAGTGAGCAATTTCGTTGCCACAAAGGAGCAATGTAAGCAGCTCGAATCAAATTTGAAAGATGCTGAAAGGCGTGCCGAAAATAACAATGCACTATACAAAGAATGTGCACTGTCCTTGGATCGCATATCCACTCGCCTTTCACAACTTGAGCGAACCTTGGACGAGTACCAACATGCGTTAAGAGAGAGAGACAAAGCCATACAGCACAGGGATCACATTATTCGCCAATTGCAACAACAAAGACCACATATGCTACCACCAGCTACTTACACGAATCGGCGTATATATAATAACGGATTTTAATGGAATGAGAATTGTAGCCGTATTTTGTGTTGATATTGATACAAAGAAATATTGGCACAAAAGTGATTTGAATTTTTTATCTTATTTTAGTCGATCATCTATCGAAGAACTACTATGCGAATTTGCTGTATCAGCTGCCGAATCGCTCGAACTATCCCCAGAGCGAAAAATATTTGAACATAAAGACACCCAAATCTCTTGTCATCGTATCGGCTCTTTAGTCACGGTACTCGTCACCGACCTTGAATATCCATCTCGTGTTGTCTTTGAATTATTACATAGAATACATCAAGATCCTTCCGAATCACATTTGAGCACCATCATAACCCAGTGCCAAGATCCCTACTCTGTAGACGCAATCTTGAGAACCCAAAGGCAACTTGACGAAACGCTCGTCATCATGCACGAAAACGTTAATAAGATATTGGAACGGGGAGACAACATTGACGAGCTTGTCGAAAAATCTGCCAACCTATCCAAGCAATCGAAAGTATTTTACAAAACAGCGCGGAAATATAACAAGTGCTGTAATATTCAATAAATGCCTCCAGATTTTCGCGTACCATAATCATTGGTTCTACTCTGTCTGTCTCTAGGTATTTCTAAGGGACCTGAAGATTGCACAAACGTCTCCATGGCCCGCCTCTTAAACGCACTTGCCGCACGAGCAAAACGAGCAAATATGGAGATTGAGGGCGTGTCTACAGAAGTCCGTATTGGCATAGGTTCGGGGCCCATTCGGGAAGGCCGAGGTATATTCATTTCGTTTATCACTATCAAACTTAAATACTATAAATATCTTCTTTCACAATATTATATGGGGTGCTCTGTAAGCGTTCCGCAGGGAGTAATAGTTGAAGATCCAGATTTGCATAAACTCTGTAAAATTACAAAAAATAAATATACATCACTGGGAACATTTGAGTCGGATAAGAGCTTCTTTTACAAAGACCAAGACAATGCTTTGTGGAAAATACGTAAACATAAGAGTGCACAAGAAGTCAAAGAATTGTATTACAATAATATGAGGACGTTCTTACTACCCAGATCACAATATATGTTGAAACCAACGGCCATACACAAGTTGTCGAAAAAGTCTTTTGCTGTAAAAATGC
>VMHT01070994.1_pt1 | contig 19738 bp, 29 predicted proteins | sample 4693611 | NCBI WGS metagenome assembly VMHT01 (sample SAMN12280063, study PRJNA550983) | marine metagenome | isolation source: seawater sampled from same location over 5 years 0.02-0.2 micron viral filtrate | place: USA: collected off the coast of southern California halfway between the port... ...
ATATTTGATGCGCGCAGCTGATGAAAAACTTAATGATAGAATCTTATACAAAAATGAGAAATCAATACAGGAATTGCTGAAATCCAAGATTTCTTTACATCAGTGGCAAGAATTGTGTGTTGCAGGTGTATTAGAAAGAAAAGAAATGCAAACCATAATAGATTCAAACTCTTTTATAAATAAAATAAAGTAAAGTATAAATTATTTATCATTATTGAATAATCATAAAAAAAATTATTTTTAAAAATATTGAACAAAGTCGATGAAGGAGTTTGTATAAAATAAAAAAGTTTTTATTTACCACACCCACACGATTTTTTAGATGGGTCTTTTTCGGTAACTTTCATTAAAATGAGAAGGGCTATAACAGAGGCAAATGCGAGCATCCAATTGTTTGGTTTCATGTTGTATATATTATATCTATATTTTTTTTACCGCCGCCTGTTGTTATGTATCGGAAATAAATCCTTATTCACTAAAGTTATCGTAGCCAATTCGTTATACCCATAATACTTTATTGAAATACCCTTTGTATTACTAAACTCCTCTTTTATAATTTTTTTCCAATTCGTTATATTTGAATTATAATATCCCGCGCCCTCGTGCTCGATTTCAATGTTTCCAAATACAGGTTTACGTACAGTTTTCAAAAATTCTTGTATAACGTATCTCTTATTGGGGCGATCACCTTTACGCGTTTCTATAAAGTCTATAACATAATACCCATGACGGTCTAGAATTATATTAACTTGCATACGTGGATAATATTCCATATACCGTTTCATATCCATTATACTTGGAAGTGTAACATGTCCCTCGAGGCCTGGGTGACTATGATACGATACATACGCATCATCAATTTTACTATAATTACCAATAATTGTACCACGATTACCACTTGTTTGACGTGAAGGAGGGTCAAAAACTATATCACCGTTATTCGAACGAGTCATATCAATTGTGCCCATATACTCATATCTTTTCTTATCGGTGTCATACATAATACGTCTGAGTTGTTGTACAGTTTTCAATGGAAGTTTAACTTTTATAATTAAATCAGTTTCACTATTTGGTTTTGATCTCGTTGGTCGGGTTTGTAATCTAGGTAAGGATTGTCGTTTATTTATATTCATTGGTGATGCTGTATTCTTATTATTCACATTCATGGCTGAAGATGTATTTTTATTATTTTTTTTATTGATGTTCATGGGCGACGGCGACATGTTTTCTACTATTCTATGATATTTTTATTGAGTTGGTTTTCAATAGAAATATTGTTTATTTATCATCCTTTTCCTCTTTTTCTTTAATACGAATAGCGTATTTTGAATTTTTATTAAAGTGTTCGTAATCGACTTCACCATCTGGTGCAAATATTTTAGTTAAAAAACCTTTCATGTTAAAAGGATTCTTCTTGGGTTCCTTCTTCTTTTTATTATCACTCTCGCTACACCTAACTATTAATCGTGGTCTTGATATCGTAAACATTATGTATACTATTTACCCCGTTTTTTTTCCTTCATACTAGATTTCTCCTTTTCAAGTTCTTCTAAGATCTTATAGTAAGCTCTCTGTTCTCTACCTTCTGAGTACATACAATGTGAACTTATTCTATCTATACGCTTTTCTATATTCTGAATGTCATCTTTTTTAGAAGATTTAGTCCTTACAGGCATTCGGTTCAAAACGGGGGATGAGAGTGATATTCTCAACATACTATTACTTTCGATTTTTATAAACGATTGCGCGACCCTTCGAATTTGTATTAATAACACTTTGACTATGTTTAAATTTATTTGCCTCCTGCTGGATATTAGCAAGCTTCTTGTTCTTGTTAAAGAACTTTACGGCCATAATCTTATCGTTTCGTGGTGCCTTAGGTATGTATACGTTACCTTTAAGACGTTTCAAGTTATAATCTTCAATTAACATTTCCCTGAGTGTTTTGTCTCCTATGTTTAGGGTCATTCTCGCTGGGTCTCTTTTGTAACAGGTTTCGTAGACTCTGACGTTTGACATTTAGTATTACGTAACATTTTAGTTTCGTATTCTGATAGAGCTAACCACGAACCGACACCGACACCGGCGCCGACAAGTGATGTAAGAGATAAAGTTGCAAGTGATAAAAGTGTATGTTTCATAATAATTACATTCTATTTAGATATTTCTGAATGGAAATAAGCACAGAAATTCTTAAGTGCTGGTAAAATTTCCGACTTCCATTTCATTTGATCTCTATGAATCAAATACGTTTTACGTTTATCATTATACTGTTCGATAAGTTCGCATTTATCAAGATCTAACATTTCCATATAGACTTGACACTGAATTTCTTCGTACAATCTAACACTATTGAATAGACCCCTCGTCCTGTTCTTAATTTCAATAATAGTTTTATCGTCCCTGATACGATCTATCCGTCCACAAATTCGGTAAGTTGTTCCTTCAATCGAACACACTTCATATTTATAAAAGGTTTCATCTTCTTTTAAATCATCATAATTTAATGCTGTCGTTTCCTCGTGTCTCGTACCGTGATTTGTAAACAATGTTTTACGAAAGTGTTCTTCGACCAGTTTTATATCTGGTTTAGAAAGGTTTGATTTCATATGTAATTGATTTGAGACCGCGTTAAACTTTCTTTCAATGTCCGAACTGTTCATTGATTTGTACGTTTCTGTATCTTTAAACAAAAGTCTTGATGCACTACACTTCTGAATTGTATCCAGGGCTTCCTGTTCCTTTGTTTTACCTTCAAACGTTTCGGGTGCATATTTCGCCCATAAATTGTCGAGAACCTCTTTTGGTTTCTTGTATGGATTCATACCGATGATCGAGGCAATATCACTCGCTTTGAGTGTTACCTTTTCAATACCAACATCTTTCAGTTTAAATTCATTATCACGAAGAAGGGGGTATATTGTACCACACGCTCTACTGTCGTTCAAAGCGTCGTGTGCATCAAACTCTTTACCGAAATAGTGTTTATACACGGTCAAAAGTTTATGATTATATAATCCAGGTAAAACGGAACGTGCCATTTTAAGTGTATCCACAAAATGCACGTGTTTAAATGGTTCTGTATCGAACCCCCTTCGATAACACTCCGAAAAGAAACAGTTTTCATCAAACGAACTATTGTGTGCCACGAGTATAGACGTATTCGAAACAGCTTCTTTAAAAGCTGCGTACACGTATCCGAAAGGTTGTCCTTTGTGTATTGCATGTTCATGTGTAATACCGTGAACATTGGTAGACTCTTGTGGTACATTAAATGTATCCGGATAAACAAGTCCGTGATATGAACTCAATTCACGTCCTTTAGATGAATATTTTACGAACGCGAGTGTAAGCATACGACACCTATCGAATAAATGTGTATTTTCTTGTGTTGCTTTTTTGTAACCCATTGGAAGACCAGTGGTCTCCGTATCCCATGCAATGTAGTTCATTGTGTTACTTTTGCATGTGACATATTCTTTATACTACTTAGGTGATTAAAATAACGCTATTCCACCATTTAAATGTTCGACGATACTTAATGCCAATAATCCAACCATGGCCCCTCTACCATTAATAAGTTCGGCACGTTTCGTAAACGGACCGTATTCTTGTTCGTCATCACCACCGTTAACCTTTGGTGCAAGAGATGCCGATAAAATCAAAATCGATAAAAGTGGAATAATAAAAAAACCTCCCGATGGGTACGTAACCGTATCGGTCACACCATCACTAAGTGTAAACGTTCTCGTATTGAAAACTTGATTCCAAAGTGATTCTTGTTTCGTTAATTCATAATATACCGCGAGAGACCATCCAACTTGCGCCACGCGACCATTAATCTTTTCAATAGACTCCGCATTTTTGAATACTGATAAAACATTTTCCTCATATTGTTTTACATCGTCGTATTTGGTATACTTCGCGTATGTTTTAGTAGTCTTACGTAAATTTGGTTTCTTAAATGTAACAAAATTTGCTTTTTGTAAACTGATCATATTATATATACTACAACATCTAATTCTTTAATCTACTTCTTCAATAGTCGGTCCAGAGGTTGATGCGGGTTCCGGTTCACCACCTTCTTCTTTCTTTTCTTCGGCGTACATCTTTGCGATGACTGGTGTGCACACGTCCGTAAGTTCTTTTTGTTTAGCCTCAAACTCTTCTGTTTCGGCAGATTGGTTCGTATCTAACCATTCAAGTACTTCCGAAACCTTCGTTTCGACCGTTTCCTTATCCTCACCTTCAATCTTTTCAACCGTTCCTTTCATTTGATAACAGTAGTTTTCGAGACCATTCTTCGCCTCGACCTTTTTCGCGTACTTTTCGTCCTCGTCTTTATAATTTTCCGCATCTTGGACCATCTTTTCAATGTCTTCTTTCGATAACCGACCCTTATCATTCGTAATGGTAATCTTTTCAGATTTACCTGAGGCCTTATCTTCAGCACTTACGTTCAAAATACCGTTCGCATCAACATCGAACCTTACATTAATTTGTGGTGTACCCCTCGGTGCGGCTGGAATACCCGTTAAATCAAATGTACCAAGTAAACTGTTATCCGTCGCCTTCGTACGTTCACCTTCATAGACTTTAATCGTCACCGCAGGTTGATTATCTTGTGCCGTCGAGAAGATTTGTTCTTTCTTAGATGGAATCGTCGTGTTTCTCGGAATAACCGGGGTCATGATACCACCCATAGTTTCCAATCCCAAAGACAACGGCGTCACGTCCAAGAGTAAAAGGTCTTGAACAGCCTCGTTCCCTTCACCCGTTAAGATGGCGGCTTGGACAGTCGCCCCGTATGCGACCGCCTCATCAGGGTTAATTGTTTTATTCAACTCTTTACCGTTAAAAAAGTCCGATAACATTTGTTGAATCTTTGGAATGCGTGTTGAACCACCGACCAAAACAAGTTCATTAATTTTCGATTTATCGATCTTTGAGTCTCGGAGTGTTTTTTCAACCGGTTCCATACATTTACGGAACAAGTCCATACACAGTTCCTCAAAACGCGCGCGAGTAATGGATGTATAGAAATCAATACCGTCGTATAACGAATCAATTTCAATTGTTGTTTGTGTCGTTGAAGACAACGTTCGCTTTGCGCGTTCACATGCCGTTCGTAAACGACGAAGGGCACGTGGATTACCTGAAATATCTTTCTTATGTTTACGTTTAAACTCTTCAGAGAAGTGTCGAAGGAGTCTCGAGTCGAAATCTTCACCACCCAAGTGTGTATCCCCCGCAGTCGCTTTGACTTCAAAGATACCCCCTTCAATATTAAGTACCGAAACGTCAAACGTACCACCACCAAGGTCAAAAATGAGTACGTTCATATCCTCATCTTTGTTCTTATCGAGACCGTACGCGATAGCCGCCGCTGTTGGTTCATTAATAATACGAAGACAATTCAGACCAGCGATAGTTGCCGCATCTTTCGTCGCTTGTCGTTGCGAATCGTTAAAATAGGCTGGGACCGTTACGACCGCGTCCGTGACTTTCTTACCGAGATACGATTCCGCAATATCTTTCATTTTGGTAAGAACCATCGATGATACTTCTTCAGCCGCAAACTGTTTCGTTTCACCGTTAAAATCAACTTCAATCATGGGTTTATCCGCAGCACCGGGGATAACCTTATACGACCAATCTTTCATATCGTCCTGGACCTGTTGGTCCGAAAACTTTCTCCCGATAAGACGCTTTGCATCAAAAACTGTATTTTTGGGGTTCATGGCCGTTTGGTTCTTCGCCGCGTCCCCGATAAGACGTTCATTATTTTCCGTAAACGCGACGTACGATGGGGTCGTTCGATTCCCTTGGTCGTTCGCGATAATTTCTACGCGGTCGTTTTGCCAGACGCCTACGCACGAATACGTTGTTCCTAAATCAATACCGATTGCTTGAGTCATTTTATATATTTTGTACACGCACTATTTCTTTATGTAAAAAAAATATTGTTTGAATATAAGATAATGTTAAGTAGAAATTTAACCACGGGTACTAAAACAGTTACGGGTAATAACAATAGAAATAATCAAAGTAAAGTTACAATTATAAATCAGGGTCATGGGATTTTGGTAAACAGAAATTCACAAGCATATAGAAATTATTTAGTCAAGAAGTCAAAAGCATTTACTGGTGAGGCATCAAAAGCAAAAAATGCAAGTAAAGGTGATCGTATACGACAACTTATACATACATATCTTAGTTTGGCTTATGAGATGGGACCAAGTTTGGAACGAAAGATTTTTAGGAAGTATATTTTACTCATCATGTACTCTATAGATAAGATTGCTGGTTCATCTACAAATTTCGAACGTTATTCACAATTATACGAGGAAGCGGAAAGATTAACCGGTACAGTAGATATAAAAGTTCAGGATAAATCCTCTAAAATCGTATTAGACATTTTAGGTAGCGCATTTAGAATCGATTCTTCTACGAGTAAAAAATTAAACATTCTACTCAATTTTTAATTCTCTTCCAATAGTAAATATGTCTTGTACAGAGAAACCAAACTTTGTTATTGTCAAACAAACCGGTCTCGGATTCTCATTTGATAATAATGTAACATATAATAGTCCTTTAGCGAGTCATACTTTATCTCAGGCTCAGGGTGTTTCACACCCATCTCTACAAGTAACAAGTGACTGGGGTATTAATTCTAAAAATACTATCACACAATTACTCACTGGAAAAGCTGCTCAAAAACTTGTCAATACTGGTCGAGGTCATCTTGGAACTAAAGAACTCTTAATAAAGAAAAAAAATAAAAAGGGTAGGATAAGTTTAGTTTCAAGATTTGGTCTCATCTCTCCGTCTATAAGTAATAGGGGGTATACTTTGGCTAGAATTGGGAATAGAAATGAAGGTTTATCTGTCTCGGAATTAGCTATGCTTCTCCGTGATATATCTAATAAAACTTCTAACATAAAAGTTCGTGGGAGCCCTTTAGAGTATAAACGTTTACTTGATTATATACAATTTTTAATGGTAGAAAAAGTAACAAATAACGATAAATTATTTTTGGCGCGCCCAAATGACTATCGTGTAATGGAAGCCGTACATACCGATGGTATTTCACTTGAAGCCGCATATAATGGGATAGATGAGAACAATAGTACTATGTATGGAAAAGCATATTTTGTTACACAGGATCGTGTAGCTGCTTTGGCTTCTGTAGTACGCAAAATACCAACATTATATCAAACAGGGAGTCATTATTACTATAATGTAAACACAAAAGTCAATAACAAAACTGTCGATAGTATTCCTAAAATTAGAGAAATACTTTCTAAACTGTTGAAAGATGAAAATTATACTATGCCCAAAACAACTGCGAACGGTTACACTAATCGTATACAGCAATTAACAACCCCAAATGGTCGACCCGTTATAACATCAGGTCCAATATTTGCATGGTTTTTAGATACACGTAATATTGGTGAAAAAATGAATGATGGAAAAACCAGAACCGTTGGATCTAATTTTCATAAATTAAAAAATTCTAGAGAAAAAGCATTAGTTTTATTTTATTGGGTATTTAATTACCCCGGTTCTACAGATGAAAATATAAAAGTTATTAAGTACTTTTTAGCCATATTGGATACTTTCCATGATTTTACAGATAAAAAACGAATCGGAAATTTCAAAAAAATGTGGCCCGAATCCGATAACACTGCACCACACACAAATGCTAAAACTAAAACCCGTAACGGTATATCCATTCAAAACATTCCACAGACATCTGAACAACATAAGTTTTTAGTCAAGTTATTGGGTATTGACATATATAGAAAAGTTGATAAATATAATAACACTATTACACGTACTCTATCTAAATCAAATAAACGTGGGGCTATAGACGTTCAGCTAAGAGTTGCACACTTTTTGTATTTCATTACCAATCTACTTGGAAGTCAACCTTCGCGTGGATTTATTGCAGCTTGTGAAGATTTATCGACTGAAATCATGATAAAGTTATCTAACGATACTTATATAAATAAACCATTTAACTTCGGTAAAAATATATGTAATTTATTAGACAAAGAAAAATCGTGTATAGTTATTGATACTATTAATGGTAGTGTACCCACGTGTATGAAAAAATACTCTGTGTTTCATAATGTTGGTATTCTAGATCCAACTGATAAAGGTATACTTTCTTGGGGTGAAATTCTCGGTGAAGATGGGTGTATAGAATCGGCAAAAGTAAAAGCATTTAAAAAGAAAGCTAAAAAGGACCGTGAAAAATTGAAAAAGATTGCTAAAAGTAAGAAGGAAAGAATAGAAGCGGCGAAAGAAACGCGTGCACAGAGAATTAAAAATGAAGCTGCTGCAAAAGCAAAAGCAAAGATAGATGCTGAAGAAAAAGCCCGAAAAGCTACAGCAAGAAGAAATGTGTTAAGTAAAAGACGTGGTATTAAACCAAATACAAAACAAGTTAACAATAAAAAACCAGTTAATAATAAAAAACTCAATGAAAAATTCAGAAAACTTGGAAATATGAAAATGAATATAAGTAAAGTAAAACAAACGCCTAAACCCCAAACGGTTAGTGGAGCGCGTATAACAGTTCCCAAAAATCAAGTTTTCAATTTTAAAATAAGTAATAATAATAATAATAAAAATAATAAATTAACATCAAAAAAACCTAATAACGGAGTAAATAATATGAATGTCAATAAAGGAGTAAATGCCCGTTCAGAACTTAATAAATTGACTTCTCTTAGACCAAACCAAAAAAATAATTATCTCAAAAAAATAAACGAGGCTCCAAATAATATACTTAGTATTTTAAATAACGCGAAACAAGTTGCGAGTAGACAAAGAGCAACGAGGTCACGAACACCAGCTCGGACCCCTAAATAAAATGTATGTAATATAATAATGAGTTCTAATAATTCAAGTCAGAAAAATAAATTAAAGGACAAATTAACGAAAAAATATGGTACGTGGTTATCCGCAAGAGATATAAATACGTACGCAAGTATGAACAAATCATCTAATGAAATATTAAATGGTGCGTATAATCAATCGTATCGCGTATATCAATTATATTTAACAAAAGAACTTATACCTAGTATATTAAAAAATTTAAAAAGTTCACCAGAGTGTCCAACTGAGTTAGGAAAAAAAGGTAATAGTATTAAACTAAGAGATTTGCCAGGTATTGTAGCCAGTATACTTGGAAGTGTAAAATCTAAAGAATTAAATGAAGAAACACTCAGAAGACGATTAAAGCAACATTTAGTGAGAAGAGCAGCCAGTGAAAATGCAAAACAAGTTATTACAAACATACTTAATAAAGCAAATTTACAAGGTTTGCTAAAACAAATGACAGCACACAAATTAACTAAAAATAATTTAAGAAATTCCCTTAGAGAATAATAAAACAAAACACAAACAAATCATCATTTTTAAAAATCCCGAAAGTACCGGGTTTTGAAAAGTGTGGAAATTATTTCGTCATTTTACTAAGTATCGTCGCAAGTTCGACTAATATGACCGTATGGTGTGTCATGACGAGCGCTTTTGCGCGTCTCGTTTTTGGGGAAAAGTCACCGTACCCGACTGTACTCATGGTCATGAGTGAAAAGTAGTATGGGTCAAGTGGGTCATCTGAGAACCCAAAATCTTCTTTCATGGTAGAGTACAAGTACCCATAAACGAGTGTTATGATAAGTGCTATTGTAACTGCTTTGTTCAACATTGTTTTATTAGTACCTTATATTTTATTGTAACTTCGCGAGCTGACGCGCAACTTTCAAAATCTTTTTTGGGTCTTCACCGTTATTCATTCGCGATTTTAATTTTATTTTATTCGACTCCTTAATTTTAATTTTGTTAAGTTTTCCCCTCGTGTCTTTGACGAGAATGTTTCTGTTTTTCGAAAGGGATAATTTAACTTTCATATCGGCACACAAATCCTTTATCGTTTTCTTTTTACCGCCTGTCTTCGTTACTGGTACATTTTGCTCTTTCGCAACCTTAACAAGGTCAGCTTTTTTGTACCCTTCACATTTTCGTTTACCGATCTTAACCATCCCCCTTTTGTTTAAGGACATTTTACCGACCGATGAAATAAACCTGACGAATTCAATATCTTTTCGGTAAAGTCTTTGACGATCGAATGGGTTTTTATGTAAAAGTATTATATCTTTATTCATATTTGATAATTTTGAAATAGAATTAGAAATCTCAGCTTGATTTATATTGAAATTTCCCATATTTCCAAACATATATCTATCCTGTAATTTCAAGAATGTTTTTATAGTTAAATACTGATTATTTCGTTTTATATAGACGGCTACATCCCCAGCTTTAAATTTTTCGTATGCTATAAAATTTTCGGCGTTATTTGTTAATTTTACGTTTCTCATCTTACTAGTAACAAATATCTTTTTTTTTTCGGTGTTATAAGTAAGATGTTTCGTCGTAAATACAATGAATCAGCCTATGAACCACATATTTTGGAATTTTTGCGTGAATATTATAATGCAAAGTTCCCATATTTTGCGTTAAAAAATAGTTGTTTTTGTCCATCTAGAGGACCCAAACTCACTAGATTAGGATCGTGTAATTTAATAAGAAGGACTAGTCGTTCTAAGTTAAGAAATACAAATTTAACGAGCGTTTTATTCGTAAATATGTCTAGTGTGTATATTCAGGTGACAGTTGAAGGTAGGTGTACTCAAGTAACTGGGTGTGGTATAGGGCTTATGGGAAATAATGTTGGTATGAGTGTAGACCCATCTGAAAACAAAAAACAAATCTTCAATCTTTCTCCTAAATTAAAAGAAAATAATTTTATTAAAAAATTTAGGGGAAAAAGATGGTATTCTAAATTGCTATATGGCTGCGAAGATGATAGTACCGAAGATAAAATATCTACATGCCTTGCATCGTCCAGTGCATTAATTGATCCGTGTACATATACATATTATTGTTCCGCACGAATTATAGATAAAAATGGTAAAACTATCCGAAATTTATTCAGTGAAATATTACACCATTCTAATTGTGACGTATTGTTTAAAGATAAACATATAGATACAGAAACGATAGATAATTGGATAAAATTGAAAAGTACGTAGTTATCATCTAATTTCTCTTTTTATTCTGAACAATATGAATATAAAATTGCTTAAAAAAAGATAATCTTGACCGTCCACCATATACTTTATTCGAATATATTTTTTAAATCTCGTTCGCTTCTTCAAAACTATCATACGCATCCATATATGCTTGCATTGTAGCATCCTTTGGTTTCAATCGGTCTCTTAAATCACACGATGCTATCATTTCGTATACAAGACTCCCATCGACGATTTCCTCTTCGACGAGTATTTCTTTCAAGTGTTCGAGTTTAACGCGGTATGCATTAAGAAGTTCTTTCACTTCTGTGTAGCAATTTTCAACTATATCATGTATTTCTATATCGATATGGTTTGCTGTCACGGGAGATATAAGATCAGGGTTAATATTCATTTTACCTATAGTTTCACTCATACCGTACGTAGTCACCATTTCACGCGCAATGTTAAATGTTTGTTGAAAATCACTGGATGCACCCGTAGTAACATGTTCTCTCCCATAAACAACTTCCTCCGCGGCGTGTCCACCGAGTGCAACCTTAATTTGTGATAAAAGGTAGTCTTTCGTATACATACCTATATCATCCGTCGATGGTTGAAAATATGTAACACCACCCGCGTCCCCTCTTGGTAGAATACTCACTTTACGAACTTCATCGTATTCTTGCATGAGTACACCAATAATGGCGTGTCCCGCCTCGTGGTATGCAACTCGTGCCTTACGCGCTTCAGAAACGGCTCGGTTTCCTTTAGCACCAACAACTATTCTTTGATACACGTCTTCAATAATATCTGGTGTTATCATTCCAGATTTTTCATCGCGGACGGCTCGTATAGCACACTCGTTCATAACATTTGCGAGATCGGCACCAGAAAACCCCGTCGTTTGTTTTGCAAGATCACGAAGACTTGCTTCTGGACTTAAAAGTTTATTTTTAGCGTGTACTTTGAGTATTTCTTCTCGTCCGTGGACATCGGGTAAAGAAACTTGTATTTTACGATCGAATCTACCGGGACGTAATAACGCATCGTCGAGTATATCGATACGATTTGTTGCACCTATAACAACAATTTCAGTTTCATTCTCGAAACCGTCCATTTCCGTTAATAATTGGTTAATTGTTTGTTCACGCTCATCATTTGCTGCAAATCCATTCATACTTCTTTTCTTACCAATCGCGTCAATTTCATCTATAAATATAATACACGGTTGGTTTTCGCGCGCCAATTCAAATATATCACGGACTCTTTTTGCACCTACACCTACAAACATTTCAACGAACGATGAACCCGAACACTGAATAAAAGGAACGGAAGATTCACCCGCTATAGCACGTGCTAAAAGCGTTTTACCCGTACCTGGTTTTCCTGTTAATAATGCACCCCTTGGTATTTTAGCACCGGTACCAAAGTATTTTTCGGGTGACTTAAGAAAATCAACAATTTCTTCGAGTTCATCCTTAGCACTATCTATACCCTGAACATCATCAAATCGCACCGTTATTTGACTTTCCACATCAATGTCGTTTTTCATCATAGAAAAAGGACTTTGTCCAATACCGCCACCCGTAAACATTCTAAAAATTGCAAAGAAACCTATAGTAATGAACATGAACGATATAAAATCATTAAAACTTCCACCAATTGGTGTTCGAACTAAATCAAAATCAACTTGACTTTCGGACATCGTTTTCCAAAAATCTTCCGAAGGTGTGTAATACGATGTACCTACAGTTCCATTTTTTTCTTCGAAATATACGATATCACTTTGTGGATTTATTTCCGCTTTAACGATTTCGTTTTTCTTAACACCTTTGATAAAATCACTATATATTCTATGTTCATATTCTGGTTTCTTTTCTATTTTTAAGGGTGGGGAACTAAATAATTTTGATACGGTTAACATGGTTCCCATTATACTTAATTGTAAGAATATAATTATAATAATTGGACGTTTATCTATAAATTTTTGTATTTTTTTACGCTTTTTTCTTAAACGTTTACGGAACTGTTTCCAGTTCATCTTATAGTATATTTTTAAATTAAACTCTAGTATATCTCGCAAAAATCTCTTTTTCACCTGTGTAATATAACTTATACGATTCAATAATACTTGGTACTTTGTATTTATCGGGCATACACGCCGGTATTCGTGTAAGTCCATGTTTAAAATCGTGTATGGGGTAATATGCGGTTTCACTTTCACGAAGTTCGAAGTGTGAAGGTTTATTTTCGTATAACCAAAGTATATGTTTAGAACACGCGTGTATTTTACCGAACCGTTTTTTGTATTCGAGTGCGAGACACATTCCTATTTCACCTGCAAAATTATAATTATCAATACTGGATGATATCCATAATGTTGTAGGGTGTTTCTTATGTGCAGCTTTATACCCTCTACGTGCTCCGTTTACGGTATAAGGTGCATTTGATTCTACGTATTCGGTTTGACCCGAGTAAAACCATGCGGTATACATCATTTGACATATTTCGAGTAGAATCTTGATTACATGTTGATCACAGTACATATAAGCAAGCTCTTCGGGATTCATCGAGAGAAAAAATATATTCATCTTGTAAAATTGTATTTTTATTAAAAAGTGTTCTAACTTAAGTTTTATTCATCGCCTCCATCTGACACGTAATCATCTTCAACGACTTCTTCTTCGTCACCTTCATCATCAACAACAATTGCCTCGTCTTCCTCAGGTTCATCATCTTCTTTATTTTCTTCTTCTGGATCTTCATCTTCTATTACTTCCGTTTCGGCTTCGGCTTCAGCTTTCTTATCCGCTTTCTTCTTTTTGTTTCTCGACGCTGTTGAAGGTGCATCAAATCTTTTCTCGAGTATTTTCCATTTCTTTTCTATGAGTTCGTTACGTTTCTTGTATTTTACCATCATGGAATCTATAAACTCTTGTGAATATCCAATTGATTTTAATGTACTCGTTATACTCTTTATTGGTGGTATCTTATATTTTGAATAATACTTTTCATTTAGTACTGCCATTTGAGGTAGTATTTTCACGCGAACTTTACCTGATTTTAATACGTTTAGATTAACCACAATTTGATCGAGGTATTCAATATGAGTCTCGATAGAATCGTCAACTTTTTCATATGGTGGCATTTCTTCAACATACGGTTTTTTAAATGGAATGCCCATTTCTTTACAGTTTTTTTCCAAACTTTCTAAATAATCTTTCTTATTCTGAACATAAAAGGGTTTTTTCTCTATAGTATTATCATTTTTACCATATAAAATATTATATAAAAAGGAACCGGGTGTGAGTTTCGTCATTTTTTTACTTTATGATACTAAAATTTTATTACAACTTAGGTCTAATTCACATTCTAAAATTTGATGGGCCGAAAAGTATTGGAGTGACTCATAGGGTCCCCAAAGTTCGATAACTTTTCGTTCCTTATCGTACCACATGTATGAAAGATCAAGGTATCGCGTTAACCAATAAAATTTCTTACCACTTTTACCGATAAACTTGAAAATATCGTCTTCTTCATACATTGACACGTCCATTTGACTGTAGTGTGTGTTTGGTGGGTTGTACGGAGCCATCTTCTTTCTTATTATTAATACTAAGCGTCTCCTGTTTAAGTCTAATATACTTTTGTGTATATAATCCTTTTTTAGCCTTCTTATCGTTCTTTGTGACACGTTTCTTAAAGGGGTCCATTAATACTATAGAGCGAGATTACTTTAATCCACACGCACCACAATACTTTTCATTTTTGTTTGGTTTATACATAAAGGTATAAAGGAGCACGAGAGCGACTACGGAAGCTGGTAACATATATTGGTTTTTCATTTATAATATACCTATATTAAAATTCTTCGTCGTCTAGAGATATATCCGACTCCGATTCGTCGTCTTCTGAAGAGGCTAATTCATATTCAAAATCAGATTCGTCAACCTCGGCATACATGCCATTCTTAAGTTTTTCGTATAGACCCGTATTTTCGAGATCAGTGGTGTCGTAAAACCCAGATACAGCATCTTTCATAATAGTAGTAGTTTCTTCCGTATCAAAATCCCATTCACCGTCACCGTAATATTCTAATAATGCTACTTCATATTCATTATAACAATCTTTTATTATTTTCGCGATAGATTTAAACCCGTCATCAAAATCAACGTCAATTATCTGGGTTTCCATTTTATTTTAGATGTTTTTAATTCTTAAAGTATATTAAATGGACGCAATTCTTAAAAATAGAGTGATAGATGAAAAAGACGCCGTTATGTTCGACATAGACGATACTCTTATTTTTACGAATGGTAATGCGAATGTTCCTATTATTAAGTTATTACATTATGCTAAACATTTAGGCTATAAAATTATCATTATTACAGCTCGTCCAGCCATGAAATGGAATTTAGAATTTACTCAGTATCAACTTAAACAATATGGTATACCATACGACCAGCTTGTGTTAACACCAGCACATAATAAAGGTAATATTAAACGTGAATCTGGTTTAAATTATGTTTTATCTGTTGGTGATATGGATACTGATTTAACACATACACAATACGCCATGAAAATTATGATTTCCACCTAGAATTACAGTTATGACACGTAACAAATACAGTCATAGGTTCATCAGCACTACGTGTTTGCATTTGATAAAAGGTTGTTTTATATGATTTACACCGATTACATCTAAACATACCCTTATATTCGGGGTCGTTAATCATATTTGTAACCCAATCCTTTTTCATATTCTGTCTAATATTTTCTTCTAATAATTTTGAATATGGTCCATTGGGCCATAAACCCTGATGTGATAATTCTAAAACACTTTTTGGTTTTAATTCACCGCTCAAAATACGATCTTTGAGTGTCGGTGAATGTATTAAATTATGTTTAATTTTGAGAAACGTATGTTTATATCTGTTTACGAAGAATCGATTCTCAGCTGCTGGTACATCACCAAGTTCATTTGTTCTGCGTATGGTCGTATTATACGTAGACTTTTCCAAATTTATACATGTCGTATCTTCTTTCGGTAAGCCTAGAAGCTCAGCATATTTTTCAAGTGTATATTGTCTCGATAACATTTTTAATACTTTGTAAATTAAGCTCTACTTAAGTGTGGCATTTTAACTTTTTTACAATCACCAAAAGATTCAGGAGAACATTTATTAAATGGATCGGATGTGGTAAGTGGTCTATTACGTGTTTCTTTCCATTCTGTATCTAATACAAGATTTGTGTATAACTCGGACTCTCTGAGTATAAAGAATACGATAACGAGGGCAATTAATGATATGACAGCTTTGTTCATTTATTAAAAGCAACTTTTTTATTTGTACATCATAGGAATGACAGTTGCAGTTTTAGTAAATGAGGGGAAAAATGATATTCATGAAATAGATTTAGATATTTCACCTGAAAAAAATGAAATTTATAAAATTTTACGGGGTAAAGCTACATTTTTAGGACAATGGCCTGACAATTCCGTTGTTATAGTCATATGTGATTCGTCTATTTTTGAATTATCTATGAATTTAAATAGACTCCCTAGACCATTTACAAATATGACTGTTATGGGTAAGATTTTACTCATACGAATGGACGAAGACTCTGAACCACAGAATTTTACACTCAAGGAGTATCATCATATGACAAAAGAGACCCACCCCATAACGAGATCCTCTGCACACTTAATCAGTCGCCCCTTGAGTAGGAATGAAAGCTACTCCTCGGAAGACAGCTTGTGTAAACTTCATACAAAGTTGAAAATGTGATTCTGCCCATTCCATTGGATTTGACATTTTTATACCAAATGGGTTATCGTTTACTATTTTCATGAAATCGACGCTACCATACTTTTCTTGATTGCTCGCTTTTGACATGGATACATCTATTTCTTGTAACCACTCAACGTGTTCTTTTTTTGTAGGATCGAATTGTTTAACAAAAGACATTTATATTATATATTCATACACCCTTTAACCTCGTATTCAAACGCGATTTATAATATCTATCATCTGCTTCACCTTCTATTTTTTGCCCGGTCATATTTATTCTTAATAAATCATCTTTATAACTAAAATTATGACAGTAAAAGTAAGATATACCCGTTCCGGCGGACATTTCGTCCAATTGACTTTTAACCTTTTCTTCTAAATATACGTATTTCTTTACTTCCTCAGGGGTTCGTTTTTTTGCTAATATATCGGCATTTATACGTGCGACGGGTTCCTGTAAATTCATATCGGGCCAAACACCATATGAGGATCGATATTCACTTATATAACTTATACATTTACGAGCAGTTTTCTTTTCACTAAAACATATAATACGCGGTGTTCCTTCGGGATCGATTATAGTCGTGTACCCACCTTTTATAATACCTATAAAATGGAACTGCATCTTATAATAAAAAGAGAAAAATCTTTATACCTCATCCATGGACTTAGATGTCTCTAATGTTTTTTCAAGTGATTTTGTTAACATGTTTCGAGATATATCCATATTTTTCTTATGCATTTTTAAACCCAATTTTTCACCATTTGTTTCACTCGTTTCCGATAACCAACGTTTTAATAAACCTTCTCTATTTTCCATAATACGAGTTGCAATATTTGATTTACCATTTTCATATAGAGCCTCAATAAACGTATCACCTGAACTCGGGTTATGTTCATTTGAAAAATCACATAACCAATTAAACTCACTTTTCATAGGCGACATATCCATTTCATATACCTGTCCTAATGTATATTGTGTAGATCTAAAGGTGAAATATTTTACAAGTACGGTATCAACGTCATCAAATGTTTGATCAGAATAATCGTTACCGGAAACACATCGTGTTAATGTATGATTTCTATATTTTTTTACAGGTTTAATAGTACATGGTAATCTAATACTTTGTAGCATCATCTTACTATCTTGTTAGAAAAAAAACCTTAAGTTAATTTATATAGATGAACTTCCCAAAAACCCCTGGTCAATGTGAATATTTAAGAGTTATACAGTCTCCAAAACCTATTGTAATCGCAACCGGGCCAGCGGGTTCAGGTAAAACAATGTTTGGGTGCCAGGTCGCAGCCGAAAAATTAATAAACAAGGAATGTAACCGTCTTATACTTACACGTCCAATAGTTGCAGCGGATGAAGATATGGGATACTTACCCGGTGAAATGGAACGAAAAATGGAACCGTGGACGAGACCTATGATGGATGTTTTCGAAAATTATCTTACACGCAACCAACTTGAAAAACACGTGTGTATAGAACCATTGGGGTTTATGAGGGGTAGAACATTCAATGATTCGTTTATAATCGCAGATGAAATGCAAAATAGTACACCTAACCAAATGAAGATGCTTTTAACGCGTTTAGGTGATAACTCAAAAATGATCGTCATGGGTGACCTGAAACAGAGTGATTTAGGCGCGAGAAATGGTCTCGCTGACCTGGTTAAACGAATAAAGGGTTTAGAATTGGAATATATCGAACATGTCATCATGGACGATGAAGACATTTTGCGACACCCAGCAGTTGCTGAAATTTTAAAATTATATTAATGTTTTTTCAAATCATTTATTCTTTTCTTAACATCTGAAACCTTCTGTTTATATTGAACTAATTCTTCTTTATAAATATCTGTCCATTCTTTCATCTGATCAAGTATTTTTTTATTACGATAGTACCACGATATTACATCTTTACTTACCTTATCGCATGCTGAATATTCACCCAATATATACTTGTCATCATCCTTAGACATATGTATTTTATGAAATTCTAAAACATTCTCAAGATGCGCCATATTCTTAACATTTTCCGCATTAAGAGCGTTTATAGACTCTAAAACGTCTTCGAACATATAGATTATTCCGATATTATTTTTTTAAAAACAACTTATAGAATAGATTTTTATAAAATGTAAATGAAAGTAATATTAAGCTTTACGACTATACCACCTCGGTTCAAATATATACAGGGTTATATAGAAAATCTCAAAAAACTAGATTTTTATAATGAAATATGGGTTAATATACCTAATAAATATACAAGATTTCCTAATTGGGACGGTAATTTTCCTTATACAGATTTTGGTGAAAATGTAATAATAAACCGAGGGTGTGAAGATTTGGGACCGGGAACATCAGCTTTTGCACCAATTATACAAGGCACAGATGCAGAAATACTTATAGTCGTATGCGATGACACAATTTACCCAAAACGTATGATTACTCATCTTCTCGACAGTTTTTTTAGAGAAGATTGTAAAAGTGTATGGGGGTTATCTGGATTTAACTTTGAAACATATTTTAGGGGACAATACCCTAGAAGTCATGTAGAACCATCCGTTGATGTAATTGAAGCATATGGTTCATGTATGTATAAAACTGAATGGTTACGTAAAATATTAGAGGAATTTAAGGAACTTTCACATGTAACATGGAATGATGATATGTTAATTTCAAACTTACTTGAAAAACATGGTATAAAAAGACGTACAGTATTTACACGTGAATGTAATTTAGGTCAATTAAAACAACTCGAATATGGATTTGATGAAAATGCGCTTCATCATGTAGCTGCGAAAGAAACGGGTACTGATATTGCAAATCATACACTAAATAATATGCTTA
>VMHT01133451.1_pt1 | contig 19738 bp, 30 predicted proteins | sample 4693611 | NCBI WGS metagenome assembly VMHT01 (sample SAMN12280063, study PRJNA550983) | marine metagenome | isolation source: seawater sampled from same location over 5 years 0.02-0.2 micron viral filtrate | place: USA: collected off the coast of southern California halfway between the port... ...
ATAAGCTCTTAGTACCATCATCAGATAACAAAGCCATACCAGCTCGTATAGCGAACTCACGTTGAGCTTCACTAGGATCTTTAAAGGCTTCCATGAATGACTGACCTTCACGCAAGAGTCGCTTACTAGGTCGTTGAGCACCAACTGCGGATAGGTCTGCTAAGGCTGCTGCTCTTTGTGCTGCTAAGTCTTGTATCTGCGCTCTTCCAGCTAACAGCTCTTCTATGCTGCCAGCTTGTGGAGCTACAGCTTGTGGAGCTTGTGCTTGAATGCCTAACGCATCTATAGCCTGAGTAAGCTCATCTTCTTGACCGCCAAAGCCTTGGACTAATTGATCAAAATAGTTAATAGCCATCTATACCATACCCGCCATTTGTAATTCTTGAGATAATAATCGTAATCTTTCTTCTTCGTCTAAGTCTGCATTGACTTGATCGAATAAACCTTTTGGTACGAATGATGGTGCATCACCACCAGCCATTGCTAAACGCTCTTCTCTTGACATTGGCATACCGAATGAGCCTTGCTGGATAGGAGCCATTTGCATTGGAGCTGCTTGTTGCTGCTGGCCTCCACCAAGAATAGAGCTTGCAAAATATGCTGACTGAATAGGCTTATCTTTTACAACTGCCTTTGCCTTTTCAAAGGCGCTTAATTTTGCTGAAGATCCTACCTCAAGCGCTGGTGTTTCAGCGGCTATTTGAGCAAGATTTCTATTTGCGCCAGTTAGCTCAAGTGCTGGTGTCTTAGCGGCTATTTGAGCAAGATTTCTTGGGCCAGCTACCTCAAGTGCTGGTGTCTTAGCCACTATTTGAGCAAGATCTACAGGTGCGTTAACGCTTGCAGAATAAGTTGCAGCTTTTGCTGCCGCATCTTTTGCTGCTATTTTTCCTGCAGCTCTTGCTGCTGCGTTTGCACCTGCGTTTGATGCGCCAGATGCTGTACTAACCACTGCATTAGATGCTACTTTTTTTGCTGATGCTTCTGCTGCTGCTTTTGCTGCTGCATTTGCCCCTGCATTTGATGCGCCAGACGCTGCTGTTGCACCAGATAGGGCGTTTGCACTTGAGGTAGTGGCTGGGTTAGCGCCTAATCCACCAGTAAGAGCGCCTAATGTGCCACCAAGTAATGCGCCACGAAGACGATCTTCAGGGTTCGTTATTGCGCCTATTGTTGCCCCTATAAGAAGCGGAGCTAGAAATGGTAGAGCCATGATTTATCCTATTAGTAACACCAAGCAACTGGCGTGGTTTCTCTTATATCTACATGGACGAAGCTCTTAGCTACGCCTATTCCTGTGAATCCAAGTTTAACAGCGTTAGCCACAACTGCCATTCTCTGAGCACCATCTGCAACCTTAATATCTGCTGCAATGCCTTGTGCATGAGTTCCAGGCCTTGACTTCTTAGCCTCAATGCTGTGACTTGGATCTCGATAACCTGATGCAATAGTAAAAGAGAAGCCGCAAGCCTCTCTCAACTCATCAAGTTTATTAACTAGCTCGGCGCTAATCTCGTTATTGCCAGTCTCCTGACAATCAAATTCTTCTATCTTAAAATACTTAAACACTCTTAGCCTTTAGTATTGTTGGGTTCATAGCTTGACCTGCTGCAATCTGCTGCTGACCTTGAGTTGCTAGACTGCCAAATAGGCCCCCTTGCATACCACCTATCTGTGGGCCACCTGCAAACTGCTGCGGTGCAGAGTAAGGATTAAACGCTGATTTTTGAAAGTAAGACTCGCCAAACTGTTTTCCTGCATTAAGGTCGGCAGTTTTTTCTCTATTGATTTGATCAATACGAGTACGAAGGTAATTTCCTGTGGCCCACCGACCGTCTTCGCCAATAAAAGAAGGCTCTGGGCCAAGGTTTTGTGCATAAATATCAGCCCTTGATGGGAGATTAACCTGACCCTGCTGGAACTGAGGTAATTGCGCCATCTGAGTTTCAAATCCAGCTAACATAGGCTGTTGAGCCATAGACTGCTGTAGAGCCTGAAGCACTAATGGATTGACCGCTTGAGCTTCTCTAGGTGCAAAAAACTTACGACCTTCAATTAAGGCTTTTTGACCTATAATCGCAGTTTGTATTGATTCAAGCTTATCTTTATCTATTCCTGTAGTCTGAGGGCCGGTTCTTGATTGTGCGGGTTTGATGGAGCTACGTCTAACAGGCTCAGGGAATAAATAATTAGAATTTATATTTAAAGTTTCTGCAAACTCTCTATTCTCAGGTGCTCGCAGAAAGGCTAAATCTGCATCAGATAGCTTTTTGTTTTTATTTCTTAGTCCTGCTGGCCCAAATCCCATAATCTACCCCTTGAATAATCCATAGCCCATCAAACCAGCACCAACCGCGTTTGTGACGTCAGAGCCGCCACCGCCTTCCGCTGTACTTGTGCCAATCTGACCAAGGTTAATACCAGCAATTCGACTACCTAAACGATCAAGCGCAGTCTCTGGAGCTTGTTGCCCGAACTGGAATCGCTCTCGTGCAGCGTTAATAAGTGCTTGGTTGTAACGCTCTTGCTGTGCACCTACTTGTGAGGCTGTCGTAGCGGGCGATAGTAAGCCTTGCTGTGCTGACCCTAACGCTGACATACCTGCCAACTGATTGCGTAGGAGAGCCTCTGTAGCAGCCCCTGCGGTAGCTTCAGCAGCAGATTGCTCTTGTACTCGCTGACGATCTCCGCCAAATGCACCTTGCTGGATAGCTCGACTACCAATTCCTGGTAAGATCTCACTTTGCAACTTAGCAATAGCTGGAGCCATTACAGCCTGACTTTGAGCTGACATAGGATCTAGCGCAGCTTGAACTGCTCTAGCACCTGCCATACCTAAACCAGCCTGTGGGGCAATAGCGTCTAAGGCTAGTTGCTGACCCGCTAAAGTATTACCTGATTGACTTGCAACAGTTTGACCAGGGAAGAACTGCTGTGGCCCTGCTTCAAATGCAGCCTGTGATAAGCCGAATAGCTCAGTTAAAGCCTTTTCCTGAGCTGGAAATGGTTTAGTCGTTGTTGTTGTGTTTGCTGGAGCACTGCCGCCACCGCACATAATCTACCTCTTTAATTTAAAAGTTCCACCCATGTGGATGAAGTTTTGGCTTTCTAAAACCTTTTGTGTTTTGTCTAAATTTATCTTTGTTGCTATTCCTATACAGACCTCAGAGACATTCTTTTTACCTCCAAACTCTATAAACCTATTAAGTAGGTCTATCCCTACCCTAGTGCCTCTTAATTCTTTGCACACAAACCAACTATAATCACTAAGTATGGTTTCAGGCCCAAAAAAGTATTCATTAACTCCGCCAGCAATAAACCCAACTAGCTTCCCATCTTTCTCTGCAAAGTAAAAGCATTTGTTATCACTGTTTAATATATCAAAGAATAATAACGCAGCTTTTTTATCATCAAACTTAGAATTCTTAAACGATCCTTCTTGGTGTACATCTTTGCTTAACCTTAAAGCTTCAAGTAAATCTTCATCAACGGCCTCTCTTATTACTACCTCGCCCATCTCTCACCTCTCTATTTATTAGCCTATCCTGTGCCAAGCACCATTTGTTCCATACCTAAACAAACCTTCGCTAGAGCTGCCAAAAGTATTGTCTGTATTTGTTCCGTCACTATACGCTATATCTCCCATGTTAGGACTCACTGGAGCCGCAGACAAAGGTATAAAGTAATGAACAGTCTTTAAGTCATCTATTAACTGCCTTAGAACTCTTAGCTCTTCCTCAATTACTGGACGATTATATTCTTCAGTCAGCACTATCGCTCACCCTCAAATCTACCCTGTACAATTAGATCGGTTAATGTCCAGTCATCCGAAGAGCCTGAACTCTCAACCTTAATATGAATGTATCGACCAGCAGCTCTAACTGGAAAGCTTTTGAATGAGTCATCAATTAGGAATGAGTCCTTATCTAAGTATGTAGGTTCTGCATCTATAGTGCTAGAGAAACCAATAGACATTCTTGGAGAGCCATTACCTTCTTTACCTACGCGAATAGCTGTGATCTCTTTAATTTTATCTGCGTTGTTAAGATCGTGAGCCTTGGTAATAGCTGACACTGGTTGATTAATAGCTGTGTCAGGATCTTGTAAGTTAGGAGTATCTCCTTCAGCGTACAACCACCCATTGGAGTCAGCAGATAACGCATCATGGAATATACCTCTATCAAGGTATGCAGATATTCTTGATGTTCTAATGCCCCACTGACCAGTCTTGTAGTTGTAGTATATCTCTTCGTTTATGCTGTCTGTGCCGCCTTTAGGTATACCCCAAACACATTCATTCTCTTTAGAGTTCTCAAAAGCGTAAACCTGTGCAAGCTCGTTATCAGACACGTTATCTCTGAAGTATTGATTCATACCGCTTTCGCGACCAATCATTCTTACAGATGCTCCGTCAGTCATAAAGAAGCCATCTCTACTCAATCCGTAGTTAGTTCTACCAACAGACACAACAGAGTTTGGTGATACAGCGCCTACACTTCCCTCTAAAGCAACTTGATAGCCAAAGATATTAGGAAGACCAACATAGCTAACAAGAAACATCTGTGTCTCTGTGTATACGGCAAGGTTAGTACCTAACTGAGTAACGCAACGAATGGGTGTCTCTGCTTCACGAATTAAAAGACTACCAGCAGTGTTTGTTGCTGATGCTGTCCATGTGTCTAAGTCGTCTGCACTACACCACGCAAAGCTTGTGCTGTAATCTACATTGCCTTTGCTGTAGTTAAACGCAAGCAGGTGCGGCCCTTGACGGTGGAAGCACTCAAGAGAATCAAAGTCGATTTCAGGAACTGTTAGTTTTATTTGAGATGCAGTTCCGCTATGGGCGTTAGTTAAGGTTACAACCTCATCATTAACGTACCCAGAGCCAAAGTTAGTTATCTTAAAGTCTACTAGCTTTCCGCTATCTACACCTGTAACCGTAACTGTTAATCCGCTTCCAGAGCCAGTCGTGCCAGCCTGAGTTAGCGCATCGTCCACCACATTAGCAGTACCATCAACTTGTACTGTAGCCCCACTAACTTCATCGTTATGGTATGTATTAAAGTTTACGTTGTTCTTCTTAATTACTGGCTTAGTTGAGCCTTTTGCGCCAACTACAAACGAGCCAAAAGTCTCAAAGTCCCACTGGTCAGATTCATTAACTGCTTCATCCCAGCTTGTACCAGAACTATCCCAGTTTGTTTCAGGCAGTGTTGCTAGACTTGATCCGCTTGTGCCGTATGTTTCTGTTTTTGATGTGCCAGTCTGTATTACAAGTGAGTTTGTTGGAAAGGTTCCTGAGCCTGTTGGGTAGCTTACTGTCCATGTAGCGTTTGGGTTTGGGCTTGAATAACCAGTTAAGCCTGAAAGAGTTACAGACTCTCCAGGTATCAATCCATGGTCGCTATCTGTTGTTATTGCAATCGTTCCGCTTGTTATAGCCGCAGCAGTTATTGTTAGAGCTTCACTTGAATCCCAAGTCGTTCCAGCAGAGTTTCTTAAAAGAGTGTAGCCAGATCCAACGGTATTAAAAGAGCTTGAGCCAACTGGAGATGCTGTTGAGTCAGACTGAACATACGAGTATATGTTTTTTAAGTCTGCAACGTAAGCAACCTTAGTGCCGTACTCACGAGTGGCTGTAAGCCCTCGCATTGGCGTGTTAGATGACTGAGGAGACTCTTTGTAATCATGTATAGGCGAGCGTCCAGCCTTTCTACGCATACCAAACTCGGTATACTGCACACCATCAACAGTCTCCCAAAATGGGATCTTACGGTCAAATCTTTCTGGATATACGCCAGTCTTTAGAAGCTCTGAAGCATCTATTTTAAAACCACCGCTTTTATCAGTTTCAAATGGCATTGACTAATCCTAAGATGTTCGTTTCCAAATGTAAGTAACGATGTATGGCTGTAAGTTGTTGTGAGCTGTTACCGACTCTCCAGTGACGTTTCTGTTATTGTCAGTATAATAATCACCAGTTAATGAGCTTGAACTTGGAAACTCTACTTGATCTGCATCTGCGTTATAACTTCCTGTACCAGATCCACTTGAAGTTAGCTCTATTCTGTGATCTTCACTTCCAGAAACAACGTCATGCCATTGGTGATTGTGATTAATTTCAGCTTGTGTAAGTGTATGGTTACTTTCACCACCAACTTCTTGCGCTGTATCAAAGGCAGCATTCTTAACGAGTAAATCTGTTCCTGCTAAAGCACCATCGCTAACATTTGTCGCTGTGTAGACAATGTTTGTAGATGTTGTGCTATCAACTGTAAACGTGCCATTAGCGTCAGTATCGCTTGTAAAGCCGCTAACAACGATTGAATCGCCAGCAGATAGTGAATGACTCGCAACAACAAGTGTGACTACGTTAGATGCAGAGTTTGCAGAGGTTATTGTAGTGCCAGTATCAAGACCTACAATAGTACGACCTGCTGCATACGCTGCCCAAGTACCGAATGTAATGCCGCTAAAGAAGTAATCAGCAGTGCCTGGATCGGTCGCTACAGTAGTTGTTAGTAGACTTCCTACTGGGTATAAACCGCCAAGGATAGTCTCTAGTAGAGTCTTTTCCTTAGAGATAGTTAGGTTTAATACCTTCCACTCATCTTCACCTGAGTCATATACAAACTCGTAGTAACCGCCAGCAACAAGATCGCCAGCAGCTAAAGATGAACCATCAGCTTTCTTTATATTTTTACTGCCAGTGCTGTTTACATTTAAAGTAGGCGATGTATTTGTATTAGACACTGCAACTTCTAATAAAACTCTTATGCCATCAACAAGAGTAAATGTCGGGACATCCGCAAAAGTTGCCGTAAGAGTTACAGAGTTAGCTGTTGTAGTTTTATCAGTGCTTGCTCGTAACAGTCGGTTAATCTCATCAGCCGCATGACCAAAGTTATCTCTAACGCTAGAGGTTGTAGCTGTACCCGCAGTTGGGTTCGTTCTTACTATTGATGAAGTCATTAGACTAACGGGCCTCCATTGGCTGCTATACTTTCGTCTTTAATTCGTGCTCTGCCAACGCCTTGCTTGGCTCGTCTTGCTTGTACGTTTGCAACACCTTCGTCAACCATACCTTTGAAGTATGCTACTCGACCATCGTCTTTTAGATAGACGTAAGCTTCGTGAAGTGCTGCGTTTAAATAAATATCTTGCAATAATACAGGGCCACTATCGCCACCGTTTAAATCCTTGTCTGCGCTATATAGAACGCTAAACGCATCTGTATTATCTGATGCTGGTGTTGGCGCAAAGTAAATCTTATCGCCAGACACTGAATATCGTGTTACTGATCCACCTTCTGCTGCATAGTCAAGAAGCTCTGACATTGATACGGCTTCTACTCTACGGCCTTTCGAGTCTGATACGCTAATAACGTATTTAGTACCTACTGGTAAAGTTGTAGCTTGAGCTACAGGAGTGATCTCTGCGAGAATCTCTTGCTCTACGATAGATAGTCTACGGTTTATTTTTAATTGCGCTAACGTCAAAAAGTCAGGTATCTGAGCTGACAAGTCTGATCTATTTAACCAATCGGCTATTGCTGCCTGTAGGTCTGCGTTTGTTGATAAAGCCATTACAGTCTCGCTGTTGTGGTTTTCATATAAGGGTAGTGTGTTTCGATGATCTTAAAAACATATTTCCAATCTACATGAGGAGCTAGTATGTCAATCCCATGCTCATTTTTTAATCTCATCACATCAGTCATAGATAAATCTAAAATCTGATGATAATCTTTTTTTGGATCGTATTTAATCCAATCGCTTGTAGCATTTCTTTTGTTCTTGTTATCCTCTAAAAGTTTAGTTATATCTTCACTAAAGGTTTTTGTTATACCGCCTTTATCAGTAAAGAAAGTGTCTTCCATAACACCTTCATTAAACTCTCTCTCTATTAACTTTGTCATTACTTTTTCTTCTTTGCTGTCTTTGCTGCTTTTTTAAACGCCTTAGCTGTAGGTGCGCCTTTAGTTCCAGGCTTTCTCATCTTCTCACCGCTACCTGCTGCAATGCGTTTTTTCTTAGCGTGAATGTTTGCGTATAAACCTTTTTTAGCTGGCATTACTTCTTGCCTTTCTTTGCGGGCTTCATTGGCTTTGGCTTTTGCTTTTTAGGCGGTCGCCCTACTTTAGAACCGTATGTACCTTTACCTTTTGGCATAACATTCTCCGATAGTTAAGTGCAGGAAAAGGGAGCCGAAGCTCCCCATCCATTTTGCTGCTATTAAGCTACAGCGTAGTGAGCTGCGTTAGCATTACCAGAACGAGCTTCTAAAGTGTAGTAGCACTCTAAAAGTTTTTGTTCAGCAGATGCTTGAGTAGCGATGTCAGTAGTATGAATTTTCTTACCACCGCCAAACGCCAAGCCCCACGAAGACATATCTAATACATAAAGAGTATTATTTTTCATGTGCTTGTTAGGAACAACAGCCATTGGGCCAAACTGAGATTGGTAAACAGAAACTCGGTTTACGATCTCGCCAGTAGAAGAGTCTGTGTCTACGTTAGTAGCCATACCAAGACCTGGGCCGTTAGAAGCAGTTGCTCGTAAAGAAGCAATAGTTGAAGCAGAACCCATTAACTTAACATTGTTAAAGTCGCCAGACTCATTCCATACCGAATCAATAAGACCGCTTAAAGCAGCAGTAGTTAAAGTTTCAGCAGTACCAGGCACAAGTTGAGTACCAGCACCATCAGCACCAGTGTTTTTAGCGCCACCACCTGAGCTACCTACAACTTGGTTAGCCGCAGCAGAGATCCAGTAAGGAACACCAGCAGAACGACCAGCAGTGCTGCTAGTAGGAGAAACTTTAGTATTGCGAGTTGTGCCTGTTGTGTAAACAGCCAAGGTTTGCTTTTCAACGTCCATCTGAAGCTCTTTACCTAACTTCATTAACTGATAAGCCATTTCTTTACCAGGAACGCCAGCACGATCAAACATTTCAGCTTTCTTGGTAACTGCAACAGTTTTCTGTGCGATCTGAACGTAGTTTCCTAGGCGAGTACGAGTTGAGCCAGCAGTTCCGCTAATTGCTTGAGCTTCAACATTTTCGTTGTTGCCAGCAGAAGCAGCAAAGCTGTCAGTCAACCATTCATGGTTATCAGCAGTAGCAGATGCCGCTGCGATACCAGAAGTGAATGGAGTTTGGTAAGGTGATACGTTAAAGATTACATTGCCTAAGTCTTCGCGGACGTTATTAGCGTCTTCTAATACTTTTGCAGATGTTGAAGTAATTGTAGCCATGATATTTTACCTATTTAAAAGAATCGAGAATTAAATCTACGGCAGCTTGTTTACTAAATGAGCCATCAGCCTGTCTGGCTTGTTTTAGCTTTTTAGTCTGTGCCGCAGCCTGTTTTTGTGCTCGACTCGCTGACGTACCTTTTCTTATGACAGTCTTAGAAGCTTTTTTCTTTGGAGACTTTTTAGTAGCCTCTACTTGCTTCTTAGAACCATGCGCCATAGCAGCATCATGTAATACCTTCAACACAACTGCATCTGTGATTGTTCCAAGTAATTCTGGATTACCACCGATACTAGAAAAGTATTCACCCATGATTTCAACTTTCTGGGCTGCAACATTCTGATCTGAGAAGCTAGGCTCCATCTGAACTAGCAGTTCCGCTTGCTTCGCAGCTTCGGCCTGTAAGTTCTCAGATTGTTGTGCTTGGTACTGCTCTGATACTTTGGCAGCTACACCGTTGATTTCCTGCTCTTTCTGTTCAAAAAGAACTCGATTCTCCAGTGCTTGTTCATAAGCGTAAGGATCTGATTGTTTTAAAGCTAATAACTCTTCAGTCGTATGGGTTGGTCGCTGACCGTATACCATCGCTTGTGCAATCTCTAGCAGCTTTGCTGTTTCTTCTAAAGATTGATTTCGCTCCGATTCAAAAGTTTTACGCTCGTCAGATAACGCCTGAGTCTTGCGTGTATAATCACCTTGCATCAAAATACCGCTTTTAATCTTTTCAATGTCATCAAGACCATTTTCGTTAAGATATTCGCGAGCATTAACTAAATATTCATATTCACCGTCTTCAAGCTCGATGTCTCCAGATAACTCTATTTCATCATCTGTCTGTTCATCACTTTCTTCGGCTTCAACTTCTTCTAGCTGATCCAAGTTTTCTTCCGCTTCTTCTTCAGAATATTCTTCCTCAGATTCCGCTTCAGCTACAGGTTCATTTTCAATTTCTCCTAGCTCTCTAGGATTGATCATGCCCATTATTGCCTCTAGTCCAGCATCCTGTGTAATGGGTTCGCTAATAGAGAGTTCCGAAGAGTTGTTCTCATTGTCTGACATTGTTATTTCCTCAAGGATCTGTTTCCAGTTGTCCTTATTGTTAAGTTATGATTTTTGGTTTTCGGCTTTCATTTAGCTCAAGATACTGTTGTAAAGTTGGCGTGCTGAATATCTCATCAACAAAACCATCAACGTCTTGCATCGTAAGCTTAGTAAAAGCTACACCACGCATCCAGTTCATTAAATCGCTGGACACAATGTAATATTCTTTATCTTCCTCGTCCTTTTTTGGCAAGGGTTTCTCTTTGGTTTGCATACCACTCCAAGTTCTCTTTTAAAGCCTTAACCACTTTAACCTCTCTCCAGATCCCTTCACCCTGCTCAGGTGTTGGTACGCTAGAAAAAGCCCTGTACAAATTATCTTCCATTTCTTGGAAAATAAACTGTATTGCTTCATCTCCTATAAGCCTATGGGCTGCGTTTGCCACTTTAAGCCTTGTATCTATGTTAGCCTCTTCACTTTCTAGGCTAGTTACCAATCTTGACTGCTCTCTCACTGCGTGCCTCCAAGTTAAGTTCAGCTACTTTAAACTCGTTCTCGTCTTCATGCTTCTTAACGTCAAGCATAAACTCTTGTTCTTTAAGTGCAAGTTCTTCACGATCAATAGCAAGCTTCTCTTGCTCAATCTGGATCTGAGCCATTGTTGCTTGCATCTGAGCTTCCAGCGCTTGCTGTTCTGGACTTGGCCCTTCTGACTGACCTGTAAACTCAACACCTGGATCAGTAAAGTAGCGACCGTATGCCGCTTTATCATACAATCTGACCATATCTTCTTGCAACTGAACGATCTGGTAAGGCATTACAGTAACGCCTAAACCGCCAGCAGCAACCATTTGCTGTTGTGCAGCCATAGTCTGTTGCATATGGAATAATTGCTCAGTCTTTGACCCATTACCTAAACCAACTAATACGGTAACGTCTTTGCGAGCATTCCAACTGCGAGGATCTACTTCAACAAACTTGTTATCTAATCGGAAGATAGCCTTGTCATCTGCATGAGCAATCTCTAGCTCGTAGATACCCATAAAGACTTTACGCAAGAACTCGCCAAACTCACGAGCAATCAAGCGAATACGAGCCTGACGTTTGCTAATAACCTGACTAACCGCACCCGCAGCAGTGTTGCCGTTAAGGATGCTTGGATCGAGTGAATTATCTGTAGAGCCTACATTGGCCTCTAGCATCTGATCAGCTACACCCATCATGTTATATGTGTGAGCGCCAAACGATGGCTGGCTTGGGAATGAGATAGCGTTAGGATGCTTAACTAGGTATGGAGCACCAGGCTTGCTGCTCATTACTGAGTCTAGGTCTACTTGGCCCTCAACGACCACAGGGCGACCGTTATTTAAGTTGTACTGATTGTCTAACTGGTTACGCCAAAGTGTGCTCTTGACCTTCTGTATAGGTGCAGCAGCATCCGCAGGACAAAGGCCTGTAAGCTTGTGAGGCATACGGATAGGAGTCCAGATTTCAAAGGGAATTTCATCTACTTCTTCGATGTTTAATACTACGTTACCAATCTTGCAAACTTTAAGAAGCTCATCGTAACCATCTTCGTCACGATCAACTTTAATATAAACTTCATGCAAGTCATACATCTTGCCGATGTAGTTTTCATCGCCATCGTAGTCGTCAGTGTCAAAGTTACGAGCAATACGCTCAGGTGAGTCATACTCGTTGTAACCTGATGATGTAGTAGCCTTGTTGATCTTGCTTTCTTCAAAGCCCATTTCTAGCAAATCGCTTTTAGACTTTTGACTGCGTTGACGTACAAAACGAGCTTCTTGCACTGTGGCTGCATTGCGATCAATGCCAAACTCTTCTGGTGGTACTACTTCAACGCGAGTGCAGCTCTCAGTAACTGTACGAAGCATTTTGCCTTGATATGTATTAAGACCAGTAAGCTCGTCAAGCACTTCTTCAAACTCTGTAATTTCAATCTCAGGATCTGAATCAAGGACTTCAAATGCTGGTTGAGAAATATCTTCAAACGAGTGAGTCGTTGTTTTGTCTTCCATAGATCGCCAACGCTTAATAACACCCTGACGCTGAAGAAGGCCATCAACAAGGCTATCCATAATATTGCTAAAGCCATCGTTTTGACGATAGAAAACATATCGCACCCAATCTGTTGCTTGCTGCGCTGCTTCAACATCTTCTGGCCCTTCTGGCTCAAACCTAACTGTTTCATCATCAGCTACAAATAACTCAGCTATATCTGATTTAATATTCTCAACGCTTTGGTAGACTTCTCGCGTAACAATACTTGAGTAGCCATCCCGCTCATTGCCGTACCGTTCACCAAGGTAATAATCAAGAAGATCTGCACGAGTCTGTGCAGCATCGCTATCCATGTGGTCAGATACGTTATCTTCATAAGACTGAATGGTGCTTAGTAATTCTTTGTTGTTGATCATTTATGTGACCCAGTTGTAATTGCTTGATTCCTTAGTCTCCCAAGGTCGCTGTCTTTTACTTTTATCTTTTGCTGGTATAGCAAACCTTTGGCTTTGGTATGCGTATCTTGTAGCTGACATTAAATCGTCTGCCTTATCTACTATCTTACCGTTCTCGCCAAAGTGATACATTCCGTATTCTTGCTGCCAAAAGTGGCAACTCTGAAACACTTTAAATAAACCTTTTTCCATCGCCTTCGACATTGCAGTAATACCTGCCGAAATCTTTATATCCCCTTTTGTCTGAGATATATCTGGCGGATTAGTAAAATGCTCAGGTAAGAAGTTTACTCCTTCCTGACGGTACTGCTCTGCCATCGAATCGCCACCATCAAACGATCTATTACCATCGTGAGGCCAAGCTATAGGTGGTTGACAAGATCTTTGCCTAATCGCTATAGCGTGTTGTGTTGCTGTTTGACGAGACTCTCTGTACTCGTCTGTAATATAAAAGCAGCCATTGTCTGGATTTATTGCACCCCAAACAATAGCTGTAGGGTGATCAAACCCAAAATCTATACCCGATATTCTCAACCAGTGAGAAGGTATCTCAAAGTCTTCTACAACCAATCTTTCTAATGAGTATGGGAACACCATACCTCTACCGAATACTGGCTGTCCTTTTGTTCTCATCTCTCGTTCGTTAGGAAGGTACTGAGCTAGTATCTGCTCTTTTGCATCCTCATCTAAGTGAGGCGCTTCATCCCAACCTGCCTGGATAAGAAACTGACCTTTCTTTCTTTCCTTCATAAACTGCTGGATAACTGGAGTCATTCCACTCTCTGGGGTAAACGTCATCATAACGAAACCCTTTTTATCCAGCGTTCTAGTCAAACACTGTGTATATATGTTCTGTGCTGGCTGCTCATCTAGCCAAACCCAGTCAAGAGAAGAACCCATGAACTTCTCTTCACCCATCTCGTATGACTTAAACGAGACTACAGATTCACCGATGTGATTACCTTTCTCATCGTGAAACTTAACTATAATACTTTCAACTGCATTTGGTATTTGTGGCTTACGCACTACATCTACAATACAGTCTCTGGGTATAGCTCCAGATCCACGCAAGTCAATGTTTACAGGATCACCCAATAGCTCACGCTGTAATATGTCTCTTGTGGTAACTGTACTAGCACCAGCAGCCCATGCAGTAATAGGCTTCTTAAATCTATGACCTGTCCACCATTCAGGGTATCTACCTGTTAGGTGACAAGCGGTAATCCTAGCTCCAGTGTAAGTCTTACCTACCCTGTTACCCGCCATAGCCAAACACTGATTGGCCTCTAAGGTAGCATTAGCTAAAAGCTCTTGCCACCCATAAGGCTCCCAAGCATTTATCTGGTTAAATAAACGCCTTTGCTCTCTCTCCTGAACTAAGAGTAATAACTTCTCTTTTTCAGCCTTCTTTAAGTTTTTGGACATTTTGGGATGATTCAATCAGCTCTGATAGTTGTTCATCGAGTTCTGCATCAGAAAGGTCTGATACGGTTTGTTTAACATTTAGTTCTTTAGGCTTATCATGGCCTGTTCTGTGCAGAATATCTTGAGCCGCTTTTAAGCGGATCTCTGGTCGATTATCTGGATCAACCATAATATCTTCTATAATCTTAGTCGCAAGAGAAGCAACCTGATTTTCTTCAACTAGGTCATCTCTTTTCTCTTTGATTAACTCTTTTAGATCTTTGTACAAGCGGTAAGCGTTACCGTTGTCAGGCGCATAACCTGCTAGACGGAACGCATCCATTACAGTCATCTTTGTAGGATCTCGGCCTTCGTGATAGCCACGAGCCATTAGATCAACAAACTTCTCCTGCTGCTTGGTTAGCTTTCTTTTCTTTTGTCGTTTAATCATTAAGATATTACGTCATGCGATATGATTGGTCTAATTACAGGGCCAAAGTTAGTAGCAAAAGGATTTCTTTGAGTTGAAAACAAATAAGTTATATCTACCGCTTCGTGACCAGCAGTTGAGCTAGTGTATTTTATTTCTTTACTTCCATCACTACCGTTTGTTGCTTGAGAAAAGGCATAAACAGAAGTTCCTGAAGATTTGCTATCCGCCACATTATATAACTCAGTGCCAGACGAAACTGTAAATGAGCTTGAAGTGTCCCCATCTGTAACTGTTTGAACACATAAAGTATTGTTTTCATAGTTAGGGCTGTAGACAAGGTGTCTGGGTAGGTCTAGCGATCTGTCTGCCGTTGTAGAAAAGCTTTCTATAAACCCATCAGTGCAAATTACGCCTAAAATGCTGCCCACTGTTGTGGCACTAGACAATGAAGCTGTTACGGTAGATGAAAAAGCACCCAGACCACTAACATCCATAACCATTACTCGTGATGATCTATGGTTTGAATCTAACGGGGTTGGATCAAAGTCAAAAAGTTCCACTCCTGAACCTGTAGCGGATAAACCAGTAACTATATTGGAAGTAGGCGGTAAATCTGCTATAAAGAAAAAGCATACAGTATTTGCGCTCGCTGGTATGGTAACGCTATTAAAAGTCCTGCTGTCTCCCGAATCTGCTGTTGGATTGTAAGCAGTTGTATCTTTAGTGGTGTTATCATCACCAGCATTGATAATTGTTGGTTGTGTCATAACTACCCCTTAATCAAAGTATACTGTTTTCGCAGGGCTGACTACTGATCGGCTAACCTTAAACGTGCTTGATCCCTCACCAGTTGCGGTTACTGTGCCAGTTTGGTTTTTAGGACTGGCTAAAGTTCCAACAGTAGTAAAGTTTCCGTCAGTGTTTTTTATTAAAAGCTCTATGTTTTCACTACCACCCAAAGCTGGTTCGCAGTAAAAAAGGCGAGATGATCCAGCAGTTAGAGTAAACTCGGCCCCTGTAGCAGCTGTTGTACCTGATGCAATGTATTCTGTTGACATTATATTTTCCTTAAAATTTTAAGTATTTCGGCTTGGTTAGCCTTTATTTCGTCTCTTGATTGAGCTGCATTCTCAGCGTCCTGCTTTAATAACGCAACATCAATGCTTAGAGCATGGATTGTATCGTTCATTTCTTGGCTTACAACTTTAGCCTCATCAATGGATGACTTGTTTAATTCTACTTGACCGCTTACGCTAGACCAAGCCATTAAAGCTACTGCGAATGTTACACTAACAGTTAATATGTTTGCCATTGAGATCTCTGGGTTAAATTGTAAGTCCATTTTAGTTCCTCTCTACTCCCTTTGATTTCTCAAAGCTACGCATACCGCCAAGGCCTAGCATTCCTAAAAGAACTGGCAGCATTGTTTCTAAATCAATCAGTGGGATAGATATGTCCGATTGTCCCAACGCTAGGGCAAAGTTAGCCATTGGGATTAGTAAGAAGTTAGCCGCCATACCCAGGCAGCAAGTCCAGCCGACAGCAGGTCGCCATCCGCTTACGAAGAGGCTTTTATGACCAGCCTCAGCCTTGTTAATTTCGAGTTGCGCTTTAATTTGTTCGTGCGCGTTCTTTTCCGCCATCGTAGAGATGTCGTGAGATAACTGCCTACGCAAGTCAGCGTCAGGGATAGCCTTCTCTAATAGCGATGATATAGGGCCAATTAGGGCTTGTAGCATTACCACTTAACCTTGTCGGCCCAGTAAGCCGCAGACATTTTGCCTTTATTAATATTCTTACGATGACGCGCTTTAAATGACTTACGCTTTGCCTTCATTTTGGCTGACTCGCCCTCTTTAGGTTTACCTGCTGTACTAGCACCCTGCTCGCCAAAACGGATAAGTTTTGTAAGAGTTCCTTCCTTCGCAAGGACAACGTGACTCTTGGTCGGGTGGCTAGGTGTTCTCTTAGGTTTATTAACACCAGAGAGTCCATGCTTATCAAGGAGCTTTTGTAATGTTGCCATAAATCCTTATCTGCGAGCGTATGCGAGCAGCTCGCCGTTATTTTAAGATGCCCCCCGATAGCGAAACGCTAAAGGGAGGCGGTCGGCCTGAGAGAGGGAGGAGCCGACAACGCAAGTATAGGGGCTGGAATGGTTGCTGTAAAATAAATGTGAAAAAAAGTTAATAAAGTAACGATTTTCACTACAACATGACGAATCGGTAATGTATACTTGAGTCCGATCATTTGATCTCGGTCTTGAAGGATATGTCCGGCGAAAGCCTCCCTCACCGCTCAAGACTTAAAGCGCAAAAAGAAACCTCATGGCGCACCTGAGTTCTAAAGACTGAACAGGAGGTGGAGCACACGCTAGTGCAAGGCAGTCGAGTCTACTTAAAGCGTTAATGGTAGATTGCTCAAAGTCCTAAATGCGACTAAGGGTAAAAGGAACCAAGTTTAGATTCTTTTTTTAAAAGGTCTTTACTGGGGTTCTTTTGCTCTTCAGAACCTAATACAACCTCTGGCTTGCTTGACCTAGTTACGCCTAATCCCTTCTAAATCAACACTTTAACCTCGAATACCCTCCTACTGAGTACCAGATTTGGTACTACCTAAGCACTATTCTGACTGTAACTCCTTGATATATCAGGCGAATACCCTGATCAGGTTTGAAAATAGCTCCGGTATATGGAGTGGATATTGTAACAATACCACCATCGGCAAGTTGGGGGTGGGGGTGGTCACAAACTAGGCATAAAGTCAAGTTAAACTTTGTTAATGTTAGCAAGCACTAACTACTGGATGGATATACAGTACTGGATGAACGTACAGTTTTTTTGAAAGGGTTGATGTGTAGATGGAAAGGGATATTCCATTTCATTATAACAAACCCCATTCTTATCACACCGTCAATAATCCGTCACCTTATCAATCGATAATCAATGACCGTCAATGTTTTGACAACATTACGAATCTGTCATAGTGTCACAAAGAGCTTGCAATTATTCTCTGTCGATCTGAGCGATTCTATTCCTACCCTTGCCTTACTATCAATTCTCCAGGCAAATGCCATGCGTAAAAGTCAATAGCAAAACCGTACAATTCATAACCAAAACATTACGATACTGTAACTTGTAAGCTGGCTTACATTCTGTATAATTATTTTATGGATCGGGCAATGATGCACGACATAAAAGAGGGTTAAACGATGGCGGAATTAATTTTAATGGCAACTTTAATTACTAGCGGTTTAATAGTAATTGTGTTAGTAACTTTACTTATAGATTAAAAATAGAGGGTTATAAAATGAACAGATTAAAAAATGACGTTAAGCAATACATTATAGAGCAATTAGATAGCGGTGTCGGTTTAGACAATTACAGCGATGACTTGCACCACTATGTAATAAACGAGGACTATTTCATTATAGGCACTTACAAGGCAGAACAATGGTTAGGCGCTGATACATGGCAAGCTATTAAACTTGTCCAAGATTACGAGGACGAAATGTTCGGTGAACGCCATTGTGATATTAGCAACCCCGAAGCCTTGGCAAATATGGTTGCCTACATTCTAGGCGAAGAACTACTACACGATTGTAAGTGGTTGGACGATTGCCGAGACAATAGCGAGGTGATACGCCAAGTAGATCTAAACATGATTAAACATCAATTAGCGGCATAAGGGGCAAGAAAATGATCACCCACGACTATAAAAACGGCTATAACAACCACAAAACCGCCCATTGTGCGACTAGCAAGCGCCAAAAATCACGCGCCGAGATGTTCCTGGTCGATACGGTGGTCGGTCTTATTGGCGGCTTAATCATTGCCTTACCCGTTGCGGTTTGGGCTATAACAACATACTAAAAGAGGGTTAAACAATGACAACATACAAAGAGCTAGAGCAGCAAGTAGATGCAAGCGCAGACTACTTCCAAGAAATGTATTTAGATTGGTTTAATAACTTTTTAACCATTGAGCGCTTTGCTGAATGGTATGCTATAGGCGAAGATCAAGCGGCAGCTATAATTAGTACGGGGCGCAATATACACCATCACAGGGTTAATGAGAGGCTTACAGCATGATTAATAAACAAAAGAAAATAGAATTTTTAGATGGTTTTATAGATCTATGGGATTCGCACAATATATGCGACAACACAAAAGGTGATCAAATGGATGTGTTAAACGCTGTCTATGATTTAGTCACAAATGCGTTAGACCTACCAAAACAGTGTGCGGAACAAACGCTGTACGAATTGAGGGCTAGCGATGATGAATAAACTACTAGAAATTGGCGCTTTCTTGCTTGTTGCGGGTTTTCAGCTAGGTTGTTTTTACTTGCTGATTGTATGCGCACAGGCTTTCTTTATTGGCCTAGATGTTATGCGAGGTGGATAAAATGCAAAGACTTATAACAGATGGCTTAATACTAGCCTTTTTAGGCTTGATCTATTTAACATTATTTAGCGCTTATATTGAGGGGAGGCTTTAAGATGATACACGATAGAGAATTTCCATTTAATGAGATAAAACGCAACGATGGCGAATACTTCAACACCGCAAAGGAGGCAATGGCCGCAACGGGCTTAGATTCTAGCCATGTATGGGTGATCATTGAGAGCGATACGGGCAACGATAACGAATACTGTTACACGACCTCACCGCCTCACCACTACATTAACAAAATAGGCTATATAGCCACAAAAGAGGCGCACGATCATGAAACCTACTATAACGAAATTGTGAGCTTTGCATAGGAGGCTATAAAATGAATAAGTTAGCGTATGATATATTCTGGTTCACCCTTAGCGGCTTTATCATTGGCACTTGGATTGCCTATAAAATGACTTTTTAACCCTCGCGGCTTGCCCGCTTTTGCCCCTTAACAGGGGCTTTTTTTTGCCTTTTATTTGACCCTAGCAAATCCCTTGCTTATGCTGTTATTATTGAATAGAGAGCCGTACAGGAGCTTATACAGTGTCCAAGAAACAAGAATTACCAGTCGATCTAGGCGTTAGCTGGAATGATCTCTCACATAGAGCAAGATCATTAATATCAATAGATTGTGAGCCTAACTTTGTCCGATCTATGCTAGATAGAGCAGTGCTAACATTAAGTGAAGA
>VMHT01004475.1_pt1 | contig 19736 bp, 33 predicted proteins | sample 4693611 | NCBI WGS metagenome assembly VMHT01 (sample SAMN12280063, study PRJNA550983) | marine metagenome | isolation source: seawater sampled from same location over 5 years 0.02-0.2 micron viral filtrate | place: USA: collected off the coast of southern California halfway between the port... ...
TAATGAAAAGTATTTGGTCTATAAATAGTGGTGAGGGCAATAAGATGTTTTGCCTTTACCATACGTTTGATGAGTATTCATCTTATGGAATGTATGAAAAGACAGTTCATATCACCAACCTATCAACTGACTATGATAAGGCAGTTATCGTAGCTAAGGCTTTATACAAGTCTCATGCAGATAGATTTTCAAAATTATTTATCCCATCTAAATGGGATCTGCAAAAGATAACTAGAGATGGCACTACTGATCAGGATGTAAAGCCAGTTATTTATCAGGATGATCAACCTAAAGTTAGCTATCCATCTAGTTCTTTTATTGGTGCTGTTGGAGAGACAGTTTCATTGAGATTAGGTGTTACTGATAGCTTTTACTTTGATGGATACTTTGGCAGATCTTTATGCACTAAGTTTGTCGATGTTAATCACAATGTCTATACGACTTATGCATCATCTAAATTTGTTAAGGAACTTACAGTAGGCGATACAATTTACTGTACTGCTGAAGTTAAAGATCACAAAAATTACGATGAAGAAAAAACTACAATTATCAAAAATGTTAAGGGAGCAAACTAATGAACATAGAACTTTCAAAAAGTGAATTAGATTACATTCAACATAGCTTAGATAAATATGGAGAAACTTTGTTTGATTTAGCTATTGAAAAACATAGAAATGGTGATGAAGCATCACCTGAACTTGTTGCTCACACATTAGAAGGAAGCATCCTTCATACCAAAATTATTAATTTAATAAAGGTAGCAAAGTAATGAAACTAGCATTTATAATAATTCCGCATGAAACAAAGATGGGCAGTACGAAAGCACTGCTCAATAATACAATTAATATTTTTTTTAAGTTATGGGGTGGATGCACTCATTATCCAGTAAGTGGTATTTGTGATGGGCATGAAGATGGTTTGTCTTGTGAAAAGATTGAGGTGGCTTTGTCTACTCATCCACATGAGCATGAACTATTTATTAACATGGCTGAGGAAATAGCTACAGAAGCTAAAGTTAAAGAAATAATGGTTCAGCATCCTAATGGTGACATTTTATTTATAGAGGGAGCAAAATAATGGCTAATTATTTTATTGGAGATATTAAGCCTTATATAATTGTGGCTAAAGATTATAAAGGTTTTCAGTTTCGTTATAAATCAGCGACTATGAAGTCATATGGCAGGAAGGTTGCCGTTAACAAAAAAGATCTTCAGTCTATTAGAAAAGCTATGATTTCTGACTTTGAAAATCATGTAACAAAGATTGAGGTTGCATTGTTTGATGACGTAGCAAAACTTGCCTTAGAGAAGCGATTAAATGCGGTTGGAAGAAAAGTTAATGGCATTAGGCAACGATCATATGACAATGATGAAAGGCATCTCAGACTGCACTTAAATCCCTTTTATAAGGGTATGAGTATCAAAGAGATTACCACTGGTAGGGTAAATGAATTTATTGATGATAGTGCTGATAAAGATCTGTCTGCCAAAACTATCAGGCATTGTGTTCAGTCACTAAGTATGGTTATGAAATTTGCAGTTGATCAGGGTTATATTTCTAGAAATCCTTGTAACTCTGACGATAGAAAAGAGATAAAAGGAACTGTGATTGAAAGAGGCGGATATTCTCACGATCATGTTTTGAAATTAATTCAAGCTGAAAAAACTTTATATCTAGATACATTTATAATGTTCTCAGCATTTACTGGAATATCAGCTAACGAACTTCAGGGATTGCAGTGGAAGGATATTAACTTCACTAAGTCTGAAGTTACTATCAAAAGAAATGTCTATAGATATGACACTCAGGAACTAAAAAATAATTTTAGAGAAAGAGTTTTAGGCTTGCCTTCTCAGGTTATGACATTGCTAAAAAAATGGAAATTAAATTCTAATTGTGATTTTTGGATATTTCCAAATTCTAATGGAAGAAAGCCATTTGAGCAAAATGCTATGAGAAAATTAATTACTACAGTTTGTAAGAGAGCAGGAGTGCCTGACTATGGTATTGGTGGCTTTAGGAAGTATTACAACACTAGCATGATTGGTGAAGTTCCTGATCATATCAGGAAGGCTAGAATGGGGCATAGCAAGAACTCTAAGACTGCTGAAGTTCATTATACTGTTATTGATTTAGAGCAGGCTAGAAGTCCAGTGCAGGCTGAGAAATTAATGCAAAGATTATTGGGTTAGATATCGTCTAAGGAAGTTCGTCTCCAAACCTCAGTATGCCCCTTCTTTTTATAGGGGGTTTCGTCACTGACTTTGAGATTATCTGCACCCCAATTTTCTTTCTCAGCATTTTTATTTTTTTCTCGAAGTTCATCAAAAATTTTTAAAAGTTCGTGGTTGCCATCTTTCTTATCGGTTTGGCAGTCATAGCACATAGTCGCTCGGTATCGTTTGGTTTTTGTTTTAGGCATCTCAGCCTTACAATATTTACAATAATCAAAGCGATTGAAACTCATCTCTCAGCCTTTTTCGTTCTTTTAAATAATCGTCAAAACATTCATGTCCGCAAAATTCAACTTTCAACATATTAATCAAGCCACCATATCTCCAATCAAAAGCCTTTCCGCAGTGATCACATTTAGTCATCAGGGGAGTTGGATGAACGTATACTGTTGTCGGCTTTTTCCACTTGCTCATTCTCACAAACTCCTGAACAACAATCTAATGGCATTGTTAGCTTGCATATCTGACATTGTTCCGCAGATCTTGTAATGATTGGCTTCCATGCCGACTTGCATACTGGACATATTTCCATAGCTAACTCCTCTTGTATCTAACTCCATCTCTTGCAGAGCCATTTTTATATTGATATTTATTATTGCTTTCCATGACCTCAGCTAAGGATGAACTGCCATAAGATATTTGAGTTGGTTGTTTTGAAAAACTGCCATACATATCTGTATCATCTTTAGCTATTGTCTGACTGCCCCAATCATCAACTTCTTTAGATTTTTGACTGTTTAGTTCTTTAAACATTTGTCTAAGTTCAGTGCTTCCACTGGCACGATCACCACGACACATAAAACAAGTTTTAGGACTATCTCGTCTTTGTTTGGCTTTCTTTAATGGATCTCCACAAACACTGCAATTTTCAAAATTTTTATTATCTATTGCAATTTGCTCTTTAGTCCTGCGAAAAATAGGAAGGTGTTTATTTGGTTTGTTTGTCATTTTTTTCTTTCTCAATAAACTCCCCACCGATACCGCTATATCCTGCGATATCGATCCAACTATCTTTTTTGGATGGGGAATAAATAAGTCTAGCGACCTTTAATAAGATTAAGCAGAGGACAACTTGTTGGGTAGTTACTTTTATTCCAAAAACAACTGACCACAACTGAGCGATCCTCTTATGGTTATCGTGAGCATCTCCATAATCGTCTGCTCGATCACCATTGATTAATCCTATCGCACTTTTTAAAATATCTTCTCTTTGCATCTAGAAGGGTATTTCATCATCTAAAGTGTTATTGTCGGCTATGGTTGTAGAATTAGTCATAGTCTTGTTAGGAACTTTAGTTGTGTCAGCTTTGACTAACTTGCCTGCAATCCAATTATCATTCTTCTGATAGACGTTGGCATAATAAGTCTCACCATTAATGACAAGTTTGCCATTTAGGTCTGAGTGCCAATCCTCAGTTTTACGATCATTTTTATTTATGGATATTGTTAACTCATCAACTCCATATTTAATCATTGGTTTATCTTCCATTTAACTCTCCTTTTTTGGTTTTGAATTTTTGAATTATTTTTTCGTCTGTCGGCTTATGCTTCACATATAAGTCAGTTAATTCTTTTTCTGACTTTGCATTTGCTATAAGTGAATTTAGATCTACTTCAGAGGGATTGGAGGAGGTGTTACCCCCTGAAGCAGAATTACCTGAAGGGAAAAACTTGGGAGCAATGCCTTCAGGCTTTAATGTAGCGACTTCTCCATCATCATCGTCTGAGGGAAGTCCAAATATACTTTGCAGTCCATATCTTTTTGCATATGAAATAGCTGATCCCTGCTTTTGTGGATCATTAGGGTCTTTAGATACAATCTTAGTTCTACTTACTCTCATAGAGCCTGAAGAGTGCATCATCACAGTCCTGACAAAACTTATATCGCCTTCAAAGTCCATCTCCTGAGTAAAAGTCAAACCAAATTGACTAGCAGTTCTGACAGTTTTAATGACACTTTCTAGTGAGGCATATTTGTTTTTAAAATGTGGGTTTCTTTTATCTTCATAAGCATGAGGATTAGTTTGGTGAAAAGCTATTAATGCCATAGCTATATTATTATCGCCCTTACTAACTGGTTCAGCTATTGGGGTTTTATATTGTGGAATTGGTAATGCCTTACTTAATTGTTGCATAGTGTTATCCTCTTACTATTATTTTTTGCGACTTTGACTTGTATTCCATGCCCAAATGCTTCACTGGCATTTCGTGGAACTAACTTTTTGATTTTGGCTTCAGCATCTTTGAAGATCTCATTTGCCCCTAAAGTTTGAATATATTGATCAGCAAAGGCTTTCCATTTTGGATCTGCCTTCATATCTACTGGTACTTTATCCTCTTGAGGAATTGGTGCTTCAGCGGTTGGAATGTCAGTTGGCTCTATATCCATTTCAACGCAACCCATAAACCACTTAGCAACATCAATAAGTTTTTGCTGATACTCTTTATCTATTTTAACTTCATGGATAACTGGCTGATCGCCTGCCTTAATAAAAGACAACAACCCATAAGGACATTTTTTGCCAGTAGTCTCTTCAATTAAATATGCATTCCAGTGAAGTTGTGGACTGTAGTATTTAACTAGTCGTGGAATAACGTCTTTATATTCTTCATCTCTTTTAGGTCTACCCATTGTAAATTTAGCATCAATGACGGCTAATCTATTTTTGTAGCCTTTCACAACTCCATCGACAGTGCATCTCATAAAGGGATATTTTGTGCCATTAAATACTTTTTGGCGGTCAATTATGGGAAGGTCTAAATAATGCTCAGACCATTCGATATTTGCTTCTTCAGTGATATGCCCCATTATAACTGCCCAAACCATTGTCAAGTCATCTCGTTCAATCTTGCCAGTTTTTTGTTGGAATAGTTTTGTTATGCGTTCAGGATCTCCTGAAGCTAGTGTGGTGATATCACTACCACCAATCGTGTTAGTACGTTCAGCTAGACTTTTTGTGTCTAATCCAAACTTCTCAAAAAATGGATATGCCATAGGTAATCTCCTCTCAATTCATAGAAGAGATTATACCTTATAGGAATATATTGCAATATATTTATTCTATATTGGTTCTAGCACCAACTATCTTATGTATGGCTTTTATATCTGAATTTTTAAAAACCTCAGTATTCTCAGGATTAAGAGTTGATAGTTTATACTGCCTATCAGTGACCTCAAAAACCCTGCGGACTAAGCCTGCAACTTTGCCTGCAACATCTATATGAACAACTGCATAGTCTTTTTCTTTAACTTGCAATGTGGGATCTACATAAAGTATTTCACCATATAAATATCGTTGCTCCATATTTTCAGAAAGCATAAAGCAGGCATAAGCCTCTAGATTACCAATAAGATAATCAGGTCTTACACAGTGGGTGAACATTTGTTTTTGCACCTGAAAGCCTTCAGCACCATTTGGGAAGGGCAAACCAAACATAGGCAGATCTTCTATAGGTTTAGCTGACTGATAATCCATTGGCTTTTTATGAATAACATTTGCATTGCTTAAAATGGTATCTTGCTCGACCTTAAAAAATTTAATTAACTTTTCAAGATGTATGCCTAACTTTCTATCACCTCGCTCCATCTTACTATATTCAGATTGACCGAGACCAATAGCATCAGATACCTCACTTTGCTGAAGTCCTTTATTAGACCTTAACACATAAAGGTTATTTGGAAATTTCATTCATCAAGTCCTTTTTATTTTATGCTTGTGGACTTACTTGATCCCACAAGAACAGTTTACTTAAGATATATAACCATAAGGTAAGAATATATAATTACAATATTTATTTTATTAATGTGTTAAATGTATTGACTAGTTCAGATATATAGTTGTATAGCTATAATTATAGTGCAACTATAGTGAACTACAACATAAGGTTAATTCAAGTGAAATTATCACAATATCTAGTTAAAAATGGAATATCTCAGAAAGAGTTATCTGATCTATTAAAAGTTTCGCAACCAACAATTCATAAATGGCTTTATTCAAAATCATTACCTTCAGCTAAGAAAATGTTGGCAATTCATACATTTACAAAAGGCAAAGTTAATCTTCAGGATTGGAAAATGTAATGGGGAAATTCTCTAGAGATAAAGGCTACCGAGTTGAAAATAATCTCAGGAAGCAGGCATTATTGCATGAAGATATTGAATGTATTCGAGTTCCATTGTCAGGCGGTGGCTCAATAAAAGGCGATTTAATTGTCAATAAAGTCGGTGAAGATAAGTGGAATGTTGAGGCTAAGTGCAGGGCAAATGGTTTTAAATCTATTTACGATTGGTTTGAAGGCAATGATGCATTGATTATTAAAGCTGACAATAAAAAGCCATTAATAATTTTAGATTTTGATGATTGGTTGGAGTTGTTAGCTAGACGATGAAGGTAACTCTTTTAGATTACGAGATGGCTCAGGGTTCAACTACTGGATCTCTCAGACATATTGGAGCAATTAAAAGAGGCTACAAGAATAAGACTAAGCTGAAGTCCAGTTGGAATAGTCATATTGAGGGTGCTTGCGGAGAGATAGCGGTATCAAAGGCAATGGGTAAATATTGGGGTGGTTCAATAAATACGTTTAAAAGTGGGGGCGATATTGATGGCACTGGTTGGGAAGTAAGGACACGAAGTAAACAAGGTTATGACTTAATTTTGAGAGATGATGACCCTAAAGATAGAGTTTATTTTTTGGTTGTTGGAGTTTGTCCATCCTATGAGATTAAGGGATGGATATTAGGTGGCGAAGGGATGTTGGATAGGTTCGTCAATGATTATGGAGATTATGGGAAGGCATATTTTGTGCCTGCAAGTTTCCTGAATGATATTAACAGTTTGGAGGTTTAAGTATGAGTATGAAGGCTTTTGCATGGGGCATGTCTCAGAAGGTTGGAGATCCTACTACAAAGTTAGTTTTATTAATAATATGTGATCATTATAATGATAGTAAAGGCTATGCTTATCCATCTCAGGATCGCATAGGTGAGTTCTCAGAATGTTCAGTTAGAACAGTTCAAAGGCATATTAAAAGTCTATTAGAAAATGGGTTCATTAGGGTGCAGGCAATACCAAATGTTGCCAACAAATATACTATCCCTGCACTTAAAATGGAGACGACAAATCAGGTAATTGATGAAGAAATGGAGACGACAAATCGTGCAAATGGATACGACATGGGTGACGTACGATCCCTTAAGAACCCTTATTCTATATCTAATAAATTAGATATAGCTGAGAATACGACAAAATCGTATGGAGATTTAGTTTATCAAGATCACTTAAATTGGCTTGCAAAACAGAATACTGGAATAAAATATCTGCGACCTTTTGTGGGTAAATTAAGAGAGATGATTAAGGGTAAATCTCGTATGTCAAATGAGAAGGTTTATGAACATCTTCATAATTTATTTGTTGAGGTGCAGGAGCATCCAAAAGGTGATCTGCAAAGTTATTTGATGGCTTCAGCTAAATCGATAAGTGAAAGATTTGATAAGCCAAAAGAATTAAGCGATAAGCAACAAAGTTATATTCAAAGTGTCATTGATCAGGTTTATAAGAAAAAAGATATGCCAAGTTATGCAGGCACAGATTTTCATAAGCTGAGGGCAGATTGTGAGAAGGCTATGTTGGAAGGCAAGATGCAGTCAATCTTAGATGAGTTTGACATTCGATGAAGAAAAGAAAAGTTCCCTTACCGAAAGAAGAAAGAGTTCTGCCAACTCCTGAATTCTTGCAGAAGCATGAAGTTATCGAGAAGCCGACTAAAATAGCAGGGCAGAAAATATTATATGTGACTTATCAATTATGGATTGATACTTATTTTAAGAAGGGTGTAATCGATTACGATCAATATCAGACTGCTCAGAGGTTATTGGGTTTGTATATGGCTTCAGGGCGAAATCAGAAGCTAACAGCTACGTTGTCAGACAAAGTGGTAGGAAAAGATCTATCAAATGATTTTGATCGCTCTGAGGTTGCTATGATGGATTTCATTAAGGTGGCTAGAAGGATGGGTAAAAGAAGTTTCAGTATTGTGCAGGATGTAGTGTTGCATAATTACTCAGCGAAAGAATGGGCAATAAAAAACCGCAGAAACGAAAAAGCCTCTGCGGAGATATTGAGATTAAGTTTAGATGATCTTGAGGATGCTTTTAAGAAACTCTCCTGATTTGATGGTGATTGAATATTTGGTTATCAATCTCATCTGATACATCTTTAAATGAATTTAATTTGGCTCTGAGTTGATTATCAGGTCTTCTTGATAGTTCATCCTCAAGTTCACGAATATACAGTTCATTAAAGTTTTTGAATGAATGTAATTCTGAAATGTTAAATATCCTAAACATTATACAAAAATCACTAATGCAAGATAAGCACAACCAAACATCATAAGTAATGCGGTCATTTCGGCTACACAAGTTAAAAAGTATTTCATAACGTATCTCCAATATAAATTAACTATTAGGCATAAGAGTAGAATATATTGCAATATATGTAAAGACATATTGCACTTAAGACCTTTCTTTGGTAGAACTTGTATATGATTGAAGTAATTGACACTAGATGTTGATTTTTAGTCTCCTTAAACTTTGTTATGAAAGCCTCACAGAAATGTGGGGTTTTTTATTTGGTGGTATTTATGAGCAGAAAATATACTGAAAAAGAATGGATCGAGTTCCTGAAGAGAATAGGTGAAGGAAGATCCGCTAGAGATGTATGTGGCAATGATAAGGACATGCCGACATGGAGATTGGTATCGGATAAGCTGAATAGCGACAATGGATTTGCCAGTAGATATGCAATGGCTATGGAGAATAGAGGTCAGGTATATGCAGATAAGATTACCGATACAGTGAATGATATGTTGAATGGAACGATAGATTACAATCAGGCTAGAGTGGCGATAGATGCATTGAAGTGGCAGTCAAGTAAGTTAGCACCGAAGAAGTATGGCGATGTTCATAGGATGGAAGTGAAGCATGAGGCTAGTTATTTGGATGCATTGAAGGAAGTTAGTAAGGTGGTTGATGGTGAGGAAAGTACACTAGATAACGCATTACGCACACGCAAGAAATCGGCAGAAACTAAGACAATTCAATAGGTCGTTACATAACTGACCTGACGAATACTGTTGATATACAACGATTACAGCTAAGGTTAGCCACTTTGTTAGCCACTATTAATATTTATTTAAGAATTTTGCAGGGATATTTTATTTGACCCCCCCTTGATCACATGCAGGGGGTGGTGATGAATATATATACCCCTCTCAATTTCGGTACTGCGAGATTACCCCTTATCTTGCAGGGGTTAGGGGTGGGCATTGAGTAACGCAACTGAGACATTATTAAAATTACACAACGATCCAGTTTTATTCGTTGAAGCTATATTGAAAGCCACCCCCCAAAAGTGGCAGAAGGAAGCCTTAATAGGCATACGAGATAATGATAAGGTAGCCATAAAATCAGGACATGGAGTTGGCAAAACTGCCTTTCAATCATGGTTAGTTTTATGGTGGATGTTAACCCATTATCCTTGCAAGATAGCGGTTACTGGAAATACAGCACACCAACTTCAAGATGTGCTTTGGACTGAGGTCGATAAGTGGTACAGAAGGCTTCCTGAAGGCTTTAAAAGCCAGTTAGAGATCAAGTCTGACAAGATTAGTTTAGCAGGAGCAAAGGACAGCTTCTGTAGCTTGAGAGTTTCGAGACGTGAACAGCCTGAGGCACTGCAAGGGTTTCATTCAGAAAATATGTTATTCATATGTGAAGAGGCTTCAGGTATCCCTGATATTATATTTGAGGTAGCTGAGGGCAGTTTATCGACAGAAGGTGCGAAGGTCGTAATGTGCGGAAACCCAACAAGATCAGATGGGTATTTCTACGAAGCCTTCCATTCAATGCGAGACCGATGGTTTACGATGACTGTTAGTTGTGAAGATGGCGAATATGTATCTGACAAGTTTTTGGAAGATATGAAGTCCAAATATGGTGAAGAAAGCAATATTTATAAGGTTCGTGTTTTAGGAGAATTTCCCACTCAGTCTGACGATGTTTTATTACCTCTTCATTTAGTGGAAGGGGCAACAAAGCGAGACATTGAGGCATCCCCCATGACACCAGTTGTTTGGGGTTTGGATGTTGCGAGATATGGAAATGATAGATCTGCCTTAGCCAAAAGGCGAGGTCAGGAGTTACTAGAGCCGATTAAGACATGGTCGCAAAAAGATTTAATGGAGATGGCAGGCATTATCCTGACTGAATATGAAGCAGTTAGATATAATGACCGCCCCACAGCTATTTATATTGATGCTATTGGGATAGGTGCAGGACTTGCTGATAGATTGAAGGAATTAGGATTGCCTTCTATATCGATTGCTGTTTCTGAGAGTGCTTCACTGAAGGACAAGTTCACTCGTTTAAGGGATGAATTGTTTTGGAATTGTCGTGAGTGGTTTGAGGGCAGGGATGTTCACATACCGCAGGATGATAGTTTAATTCAAGAGATTACTGGTATTCGTTACAAATATCTTTCTACTGGCAAATTAAAAATTGAGAGCAAGGATGAGATGAAACGCAGGGGGCAGAGATCACCTGACGTTGCCGATGCTTTTGTTTTGACGTTTGCTGAAAATGGATCGATTGCAAGTGGAGCAATGAGCAGATGGAACAGTCGGAAACCCATGAAGGCAAACAGTGCGTGGATAATATAGTTAAATTTCCGAAAAAAACCGAAAAAGTTACGTTTATTCCGAAAGATAAGGAAGAGGACTTTGGTTATGCATTGGAGATGTTCTGCACTATGGCGAATGGTGTTCATATCTCATTGGATCTTAGTTGGCAGGATATAATGATTGCGATGACAGTTGCGACTGCAAATTGTGGTGCAAAGGCGGATTTGTCTGAGGGTCAGTTTATTGAGTATTTAAAGAGAATAGAAGCAGGCGAGTTTAATGAGTGATCCAAAATTAAAAAAATTAGGATTAACCAAATATAATAAGCCGAAACGCACCCCCAATCATAAGACGAAATCTCATGTGGTTGTTGCCAAAGTTGGTGATAAGACAAAGACGATTAGATTTGGTCAGCAGGGTGTAACTGGTGCAGGCGGTAATCCAAAGACGAAAGCGGATAAGATGAGGAAGAAAAGTTATTATGCGAGGCATAATGCTCAAGATCCTAATCCATCAAAGTTGTCTGCAAGGTATTGGTCACATAAGACGAAGTGGGCATAGAAATGGCACAAAATCAAATTACTGCTCCTTTTTATGCACCAAATATGTCGCAAGGATTATTTGAGGCATTTCCGAAGGTTTTTCAAGATCCCACCTTTGGGATGTTTAATAGAACAGTTACAGAGCCAATAGTTGATGCTGTTGATTTATTGGGAAGAACTTATGAAACTGGCAAAAGAGGTATATCTTCAGGTATTGGTCTTTTATCAGACAATCCACGACTAACAAGGGATGTCTATGGACTTTTAAGTGCAGGCGAAATGATGGCAGGGGCAACTCCATTCACTGGTGGATTTGGATTGTTATCAAAGACCCCAAAAACAAGAAATATAACACAAAGAGATTTAGATATTACTGCTGAATTGCCAACTTTTGGAAGTGAGCAATTTCCTGCAAGTCAGTTAATAGGTAAAAAAGTTACACAATTCCCTGCTGATTTGATGAAGGGCGGTGGATTTTTTAGAGGCATAGATGGTGTTGATATAGAGCCAGTACCTTTGCAGGGTGGATCTGACTTTCCTCTAATGAGAAGTAGTTTAGATAAAGGATTAGCTTTTTCTAATTTAGGTAAAGGTCAGGCTACATCACAGACTTCTAGAGGTGCTGACTATGCTGTAGTTACAGCTATGAACCCTCAGACTGTAGGTAAGTTGCCTTCTCAAGTATCCAATAAAAATATGAGAGCAATTTTAGGCAGGCAAACAAAAGGGTTTATAGATCAGGGGTATATACTGCCTGAAAACATTTCTAAACTAGATAATTTAATTAAATCTATTGGTCAGACAAGACAAGGTGCAGAAAAATTACAAGATTTTGTAGGTTTTAATTCTCCTGATTTAGAAAAATATTTAAATAGCCTTGATTTTGATACAGCTAATATTTTTGCTTCGACTTTGAATACAAGAAGGGCAAGAGATTTAGGAACTCCTAATTTAAATAGAATATTGCAAGAGACAATAAACCCATTAGAGGCAGGCACAAATCCTATGGATAGCCTAATATTGTTACAGTTGGACAAGACAAAAAGTCCAGTAAAGACAACTGATATAGGTGGTGTTCCGCATTTAAGTTATGACTATTCTATTTTTGGAAAGCCAGTAGCTAAGTTTGATACACCAGTTCCTGCTGATGTAATGTTTCCTGAATTTTTTCAGGCAAGAAGATCGGCAAACAAGCCTTTGTCAAGTGATGCTAGAGCATTTTCTATGGCTAATTTAGTTCAGGAAGTAACACCTGAAATAGCACAAGGCATGAGTACAAAAAAAATTGGAAATATTAATTCCGCAAGACACGCACAGTTAATTTTAGATACTGCAAACTCTAATTGGAGATCCACATTAACACCAGTTAATCAGGGTGGATTAAAACCAGTTGAGATTTTGGATGGTATTGAAGATAATATTTTGTCTGAAAGTTTGACTAAATATAGCCTTAAAGAAATACAAAATGGTGCTAAAGATGGATCTTTGGTGTTTTATGGATTAGGCGATGCCAAAAATGGTGGTAAAGTTTACTATGGCTTAAAGAAAAATACTGACTATGAAGCTGATTATGGCTTTGTTCATCCTGAGTTAACTAAGAATGAAGTTGGTATTGTTGGTGTAATGAACAATGAGTTGGGGTATGCCTCAAAAGGTGTGTCTGTGCCATCTTCTGTGTTGAATGGAATTGAAAATGGTGCTACAGTATTAGATGCTTATGCTGTGCCTTCAAAAGCACATCCTAAAGGGTTTTTACCAAACTATTACAACGAGTTTGGCTTTAAGGAACTTGGCAGGGTTAAGTTTGATCCTAAGTATGTTAGGGAAGAGGCATTTGGCGGAAGTGAGCAAAAGTATAAAAGGCTTCTTGCTCAATGGAGAAAGTCAGGTTGGGATGAAAGTTTAGGATTTCCTGATCTTACAATAATGAAATGGCAAGGTAATGATGCAATCAGATCAAAAGCTACACGAAGATTTCTCGAAGAAGGTTCTCAAGGCTTTAGGAATAGAGACACTGCGGACTTTATCGGAACAGCAGAAAATTTCTCTAAACAACCAGTTGCAGGATCTACTGGAGGAAAACAACAATCAGGTCTCCTCAGTAACACCTTTGGAAATAAAGGGAAGGTACGATCTAGTGACAGAACACCTATATCCGAAGGATTTAGACGAAATGTCAAATCGCTTGAAGGGGCAACCCCTCAGCAACTAAGAGCCTATGGTCTCTTAACATAATCATACATATACAAATTTAATCATAAGGGGATGTTTATGAAGCATTGTTCTGTATGCACTTACGAGTGGAAATGTACTTCTCGATATAAGTGTTTATTGGGTAAAATTAAGCCTGAAGAAGTTCAGGTTGAAATGCCTAAATCTATTCCAGTTAAGACAAGTAGAGGAGTTACTATGAGCCAAAATAACGTAGTGCCTCTTAAACCTAAAAAAAGAGGAAGGAAGAAAAAGGATGCCTAATATCGGTGGAAAAAAATTCCCTTACACAAAAGAGGGTATGAAAAAAGCAGGAATGTATAAAGCTAAGATCAAGAAAAAGACAAAAGCAAAGTCTAAAAAGAAGTCTGTATGATTGTCAGGTTTTACAGAAAGCCTCGCAAAGACAGTCCTATCTTAGAATTATCCATTTGTAAGGGTTGTGTAACTCCAAAGTTATGCAGGCAAAATGGCAAGTGCGATGTTCATTACGAAGAACAAAAACTTAAAAGTGATTTGATTAGGAAGTTAGATGAAGAAAAAGCCGAGCAAGAAAAAATCAGTGCCTACAAATCCAAAACTGTACGCACAAGTAAAAGCAGAAACAAAAAGAAAATTTGATGTTTACCCCTCAGCTTATGCCAATGGTTATTTAGTTAAAACCTATAAGGCTCGTGGCGGTAAATATAGGATGGCATAATGGCTAAAACCAAAGGCGGTCTAAGCAAATGGTTTAAGAAGGAAAAGTGGGTTGATATATCCGCACCTAAAAAGGGTGGTGGTTTTGAAAAATGTGGAAGAAAATCTGCAAAGAACTCCACTAGAGGTTATCCAAAATGCGTTCCGACAGCCAAAGCAAAGACAATGAGCAAGTCTCAAATTAAATCGGCTGTAACAAGAAAAAGAGCCAATCCTAAGAGCAAGGTCTCTACTATGGTTAAAAGGAAAAAGTAATGGCAAAAATGACAGATGAGAGATTGGGATCTATTATCCAATCTGAAATTACCGACAGCCAAAATCATTTTGAGACAGAATATTCGTCAGACCGATTAAAGGCTATTGACTATTATTTGGGTGAGCCATTTGGCAATGAGATAGAAGGCAGAAGTTCTGTTGTATCGACTGACTTTGCTGATGCTGTCGAGCAGATCATGCCATCGCTAATGCGTATTTTTACCAGTTCAGATAAGTATGTCAGGTATGCTCCAAGAACTGCTGAGGATGTTGAACGTGCCGAACAGCTAACAGATTACGTTAATTATATTATCAATAATGATAATGATGGCTATCGGATCATGTATAACTGGTTCAAAGACAGCCTGATGTTTAAATTAGGTGTTGTTAAGTATTGTTGGGATGAAACATCTACAGTTCAGGAAGAAGAATATGAAGGTTTAACTGAAGAAGAGTTAGCTTTATTATTAGCTAATCCTGATATTGAGGTTGTTGAAAGACAAGAAAATTTTGTGACTGCCATCAATGAATTGGGCGAAGAAATGCAAGTTGTACAAGATTATGACTTGAAAGTTAAAATCACAAAAAAATCAGGAAAAATAAAAATTGAGAATGTACCGCCTGAAGAGTTCTTATTTAATCGCAGGGCAAAGTCTTTAGAAGATTGTTACTTCTTATGTCATAAGACAACTATGTCAGTAAGTGATCTAGTATCTATGGGATATGACAGAAAACTTATTGAAGATAATGCAGGATTAATTGATGGCGATATAGATGAAGAAAGACAAAAAAGATTTGAAGATCTAGAAAGTCAGTCAGGAACAGATCCAGTAGATCCATCTCAGCATGAAGTCGTAGTTCACGATATAACAATGAAAGTTGACTATGATGACGATGGGGTCGCAGAGATGCGAAGGATCTTATCTATAGGTGATAGCGGAGATGTTATTCTAGAAAACGAAGTATGTGATTACATACCTTTTGCAGTTATATCTCCAATATTGATGCCACATAGATTAGTTGGAAGATCATTATTCGATTTAACTGAAGATTTGCAGACAATTAAATCAACTTTATTAAGACAATATCTTGACAGCACATATCACTCAGTATTGCCGAGAATGGTGGCTGTTGAAGGTCAGGTTAATCTTGATGATTTATTGGATGGTACAGCAGGCGGAATTATCAGGACAAGACAAGCAGGGGCAGTTCAGCCTTTAACTGGTCAGGGTATCGGATCAGAAGTACAGCCATTGATGCAGTATTTGGATCAAATCAAGACTTCAAGAACTGGTATTAGTGAGGCTAGTCAGGGATTAGATCCTTCAGTCTTGCAAAGCACAACCGCTTCGGCTGTAAGTGCGACTGTCAGAGGTTCTCAGCAAAAGTTAGAAAGTTACGCAAGAACGATTGCTGAAACTGGTGTTAAGGATTTATTCAAAGGCATACTTCATCTTGTTAGCACATATCAGCAACAAGAAAGGATAGTTAGATTAAGAAATGAGTTTATCGCAGTAGATCCGCAGGAAGGATCTAGCGGTTTTGATGTAATTGTAAATGTAGGATTAGGAACAGCCGATGACGAACAAAAAATCAGTTTTCTCCAAGCTATTGCACAAAAGCAAGAAACTATTTTGCAGACTTTGGGAGCAGACAACCCAATTTGCAGTTTACCTCAATACGTTAATACCTTACGACAAATTACCGAAATTGGCGGATTTAAAGATGCAAATCAGTTCTTTAATGCACCTCAAGCTGTGCAGATGCAAATGCAAATGCAACAACAGCAAAAGCAAGGGCAAGAAAATCCAGTAGCACAAGCTGAGATGCAAAAGGCTCAGGCTGAGATTGAAGCAAAGAAAATGAAACTAGAAGCAGACATTGCACTAGCTAGAGAAAAGGCGAGTGCTGACATTCAGCTTGCAAGAGAAAAGATGCAGGCAGAATTAGAAATGCGTAGACAAGAACTAAGTATGGAAGCCGAGTTAAGGGTGGCTAAGGCGGTAACAGATGCAGAAATCTCAACCAATTTACCGAGAGCATAATTACTTAGGAGACATTTTATTTTTGGTGGCACACTCACAAATGCACCATCACTTTAAAATGCACAAAGTTAAAAAAATTTTTATTCCGCCAGTTAAGTTGGGGCAGTACCGAATATTTTATATGAACTCAAAGCCAAGTGCTGTTTGTACTTGGGCATGGGTATCAGATGAGATTTTGCACAAGTTGCAGAATGAGGGTTACTTGATTCAACCTGAAGATTGGCAGTCAGGTAAAAATTTATGGCTTGCAGATTGGATAAGTCCTTTTGGAAGAACTAGAGAAATGGTTCGATCTATGAGGGATTTTATAACCAGTAACTTTGGAACAAGTTTAAAATGTCAATGGTACAGACCATCAAAAAGGAAAAAAGGTTATGCGTTTTCAAATAAAGAAAATACTTGAAGGTTTTGATCCTGCCGACTTAATCGAGCAGTCTATGTATTGTTTTGGATCTGATAGTTCAGACAATGACAATTCAGGTGGCGATGAGGCAATGGAAGTTGCAGGAAGATCTGAAGTTACTCAAGATTTTAGTGGCAGTCCAAATCAGGGCGGTTATGCGAGTGATGAAGCAAGAGACAGTTATGTTGCACAACAAACAGCTATAGCAAATGCGGTTGCACAAGGTGAACAATTAGGGGCAGGCTTAAATAATTATCAGCCTTACTCTCCTTCTGCAATGGATGTTCAAGATTTTGCAAGAAGTCAAGATTTCTTTGATGCCAATCCAATGAGTACAGTAGCAAATGCTCCTTTTACCTCTAGAAGTGCTGACATTAATGTGGGTGCAGGAGATATTTATGGATTAAAAAATAAAATAGGTGCAAAGCTAAGTCAGGGCGGAACTCCATATTTTAATCCTCAAGGAGATATAATAGGTGCAACTGGTCAAACTCCTTTGTTTGGTTTACCTTTCTTGCCTAATGTAACAACTTATACTGGACTTAATTCAGGCAATCCTTTTGGCGATCCGACAATAGGCGGTGATGATAGTGGCAATAATGAGCAAGTTGTTGCACCAACAAGAAATCCAGTTAGCGGACAGCCAGTTTGTCCTGATGGTTATAGATATGACGATGACTTGCAGGCTTGCAGATTAGATACATCTAGTCCAAATATGCCAACTAATCCTAATACATTTCCTTCAGGAGATGCTTATTATAGGGCAACCAGTTTAGATCAAGCACCAGTAAACGCACCTTCAGGATTTGACTTTAATTCTGCTAATCAAAACTTTGTAAATAACTTTGCATACCGCCCTGCTAACTTCACAAACCAAATGGGATTAAGTGGATTTACTCCATTTAGAAGATCGTAATGCTAGAAGGTACAGCAAGAGAAGAATTAGAAAAAGGTAACAAAGCTGATATTTTATTAAAAAATCCAGTTTTTTTAGAAATTTTTGAAGGCTTAGAAAATCAGTTTTTAGATGCGTGGAAGAACTCATCTCTAAAAGATGCAGAGGAGAGAGAACGCATTTACTATCTTTACCAATCTTTGAAGGCACTTAAATCAGGCATAGAAAATGTCAGTGCAAATGGAAGGATGGCAAAGGCTCAATTAGACAGACTAATTGGCAAAACTAAATAAAACAAAAGGGAAAATGCATGGAAAATGTAAACTCAAGCGAGAGCAATTCTATATCAGTTAACGAAGCAATAGACCAATTATTACCTCAAGAGGAAGCAAAAGCTAACCCTGAAATTGAGGAAGTAACCGAGCCAGTAGAAGAGGCTCAAGTATCAGAAGCAACCGAGCAAGAGGAAGTCTTAGAAGAAGATAACTCCGATGAAGGCGAAGAAGTAGAAGATACAACCGCTCAGGAAGATGATGCTGAGGAAGTCGAAGAAGAAGTCCAAATGTTCACTGTCAAGATTGATGGCGAGGAAGCAGAGGTAACTTTGGAAGAGGCTTTATCAGGTTATCAGAGAGAGAGGACTTTTCATAAACGCATGAACGAAGTCTCACAAAAGAGCAAAGCGGTAGAGGCAAAAGATGCCGAAACGAAGCAGTTGAGAGATCAGTATGCGGAAGGACTTCAGCAATTAGAACAAGCATTAAAAGTGCCTGAGCCTAATTGGGAAGAACTGCGAAGAACTAAGACCAATGATGAGTTTGCAAGTATTCATGCAGAATACCAAATTCAACAAAATAATTTAGCTAAAGTTCAACAGCAACAGCAGGCAATTAAGTCTCAACAGCAGGCAGAACAACAAGCACAATATCAGAACCACTTAAAATCTGAGTTTGATACAATGCTTGATAAGATCCCTGCATGGAGAGATGAGAAAGTCAGAGATGCTGAGAGGTCAAAAGTGATCTCATATGCTAAATCCCATATGGGTTACTCAGATGATGAAATTGCTCAGGCAAGTGATCATCGTGCAATCGTAACTCTGAGGAAGGCAATGTTGTATGACGAGTTAATGGGTGGCAAAACTCAAGCCAAAAAGAAGGTTAAGGTTGCCCCAAAGATGGTCAAAGCAGGAACTCCTAAAACTAAGTCTGAAGTTGTATCGAAACGTAATCAAGACATGGTTAATCGTTTCAACAAAAATAGCACAATAGAAGGTGCTATCGAACTACTTTTAAATAAACAATCAGCCTAATAGGAGAAATTTAAATGGCTACTTTAACTACAGCAAATGCTGTTGGTGAGCGTGAGCAACTAGCAGACATTATTTATAAAATTGATAGTGATGAAACACCAATTTTTTCACTAGCAAAAAAAGAAACAGTGAATGGAACTTTAGTCGAATGGCAAGTTCAGGAACTAGCTTCAGCAGGACAAAACAGTCTTTCTGAGGGTGCAGATGCATCTTATGCAACTCCAACTGCAACTACAAGACTTACGAATTTTACTCAAATAGCAGGAAAAGACTTCGCCATTTCTGGAACTTTAGAAAGTGTTGATAAAGCAGGAAGAGCAAAAGAAACTGCTTACCAATCAGTGTTAAAAGGACTTGAGTTAAGAAGAGACATAGAGAAAATTGTCGGAGATCTTAACGTAGCTAAGTCAGGTTCTGAGCCTCGTAAGACAGCCACTTTAGTGACATGGATGACAAATGGA
>VMHT01203434.1_pt1 | contig 19734 bp, 23 predicted proteins | sample 4693611 | NCBI WGS metagenome assembly VMHT01 (sample SAMN12280063, study PRJNA550983) | marine metagenome | isolation source: seawater sampled from same location over 5 years 0.02-0.2 micron viral filtrate | place: USA: collected off the coast of southern California halfway between the port... ...
ATTACTAGAAGAACAAAGATTAAGAGAAAGAACAAAATTTGATCTCGAAATGATAGAAGCTACAGGAACTTGTAATGGTATTGAAAACTATTCAAGATATTTATCAGGTAGAACAGCTGGTGACCCTCCCCCAACACTATTTGAATATTTTCCCGACAATGCAATTATTTTTGTAGACGAAAGTCATGTAACAGTTCCGCAATTAAACGGTATGTACAAAGGTGATCGTACTAGAAAGAGTACTTTAGCAGAGTATGGTTTTAGACTCCCTTCATGCATGGATAACAGACCGCTTAAGTTTGAGGAGTGGGATATGATGAGGACTCAAACTGTATTTGTTTCAGCTACACCTGGGCCTTGGGAATTAAAACAAACTGACAATAAACATATAGATCAAATTATTAGACCCACAGGTCTAATAGACCCTCCAGTAGAAATAAGACCTGCTAAAACACAAGTAGATGATCTCATGCATGAAGCCGCTCAGGTTATTGAAAAAGGTTATCGTGTTTTGGCAACAACCTTAACAAAAAAAAAATGGCAGAAGATTTAACAGAATACCTTCATGAAAACGGTCTCAAGGTAAGGTATATGCATTCAGATATTGATACTTTGGAAAGAATTGAAATTATAAGAGACTTAAGGCTTGGTGTATTTGATATTTTAGTAGGAATTAATTTACTAAGAGAAGGTTTGGATATTCCTGAATGTGCATTAGTTGCAATACTTGATGCGGATAAAGAGGGTTTTTTAAGATCTGAAACTTCTTTAATTCAAACTATTGGAAGAGCTGCTAGAAACGTTGACGGAAAAGTTGTTTTATATGCCGACAAAATAACTAAAAGTATCACCAAAGCATTGGAAGAAACAGATCGTAGAAGAAATAAGCAGGTACAATATAATAAAAAAAATAATATTACTGCTGAGTCTATAAAAAAAGATATTGGTGATATTTTAGAGTCAGTATATGAAAAAGACTATGCAAACTTAAGGGTTTCTAATATTGGGGGAAATCTTAAAAAACACCTTAAGGGTTTAAATAAAAAAATGAAGGACTCTGCTTCTAATTTAGAATTTGAAGAAGCGGCTAAAATTAGAGATGAGATCAGAAAACTTGAAGCTAGTGAGTTAGAAATTACATTGAACCCAAAGATAAGTCAGTATAATTTAAAAAATAAAGTTTATCCTAAGGGTAGGTCGACTTTAGGTACACCAGGATCAAAAAATAAAAGACAACAAAGTAAATGGAATCCAAAAAAATAATTATAACTGGAAGTGCAACAAGAATAGGTGCCTCGATCGCAAAATCATTAGCGGGTCATGGCTCTCAGATCACACTTCACTACAATAAATCAATGAAGGCAGTTCAAAATTTAAAAAAAGAACTGGAAAGTTTAGGATCTGAGGTATTTTTAATAAAAGCCGATCTGTCTATAATATCACAAACAAAAAAGATTGTTCCATTTGCCTATAAAATGATGAAAGGATTAGACTGCCTGATAAACAACGCCTCGGTTTTTGAAAAAGATGATTTAATCAATTTTAATGAAAAAAGTTTTAATAATCATATGGCTGTTAATTTACAGGCTCCAGCTAAGCTTACTCAAGATTTTAAGAAATATTTAAGATCAAGAAAAGGAAATATAATAAATATTATTGATCAAAGAATATTTAAATTAACTCCATTTTTTTTTTCATATACGCTTAGCAAAACTGGTCTTCAGACTTTAACAAAAACAACTGCCATGAAGCTTGCACCAAACATTAGAGTGAATGGTATTGCTCCAGGCCCAACAATAAAAAATAAAAGACAGTCTGAAAAACACTTTAGAAAACAGTGGAAATCTTTAATTTTAAAAGAAAAAGTAGAACCAAAGAATATATGTGAAACAGTAAAATATTTTATTAATAATGATAGTATAACTGGGCAAATTATAAGTGTGGATGGGGGTCAATCACTCGCTTGGCAAACACCAGATATAATTAATACTAAAGAATGAAAAAAAAGAATTTAAAAATCGTAAAATTAAAGCCTAAACAAGTTTATTCTTATACAAGAAAAGTTTTAATAACTGATTTAACTCTCCAAATGTCGATAGGTATTCATGATTTTGAGAAAATTAAAAAGCAAGAAGTAAAATTTAATATTAGTATTGATGTGAGCCCCTCGCTTACTCCCATTGAAAATAAGCTTAAAAGTATTGTAAATTATGAAACTGTAATTAAAGACATCACTAAACTAACAAAAAATAAGCACTATGAACTATTAGAAACTTTAGCTGAGGATATTTTTTTTGAATTATTTAAGAATACTAATATTCAAAAAATAAAACTTAAAATAGAAAAAACTCAAATTATTAAAAATACCTCCTCAGTAGGAATCGAAATTACAAAAAAAAGATTATGATAAATAACTTGGATTTAGGGAAAAAAGTAATCAAAGATAAAATTCCATTATTACCTAAAAATCCAGGCGTATATAGAATGCTAAGTGCCAAAAAAGAAATTTTATATATTGGTAAAGCAAAAAATATACCTAATCGATTAAAAAGCTATGTTTCTGATAATAATTTAGCTATTCGGACTGAAAGAATGCTGTCTCTCACAAAATATTTAGAGATAACAACCACAACTAATGAAAGTGAAGCTCTGTTATTAGAAGCAAATTTAATTAAAAAACATAAACCAAGATTTAATATTTTACTAAGAGATGATAAATCTTTTCCATACATATTTATTGGTCACAAAGATAAATGGTCACAACTTACTAAATTAAGAGGAAAAAAAAATAGAGACGGTTATTATTTTGGTCCCTTTTCATCTATAGGTTCAGCAAATTGGACAATAAAAATTCTTCAAAAAATTTTTATGTTAAGAGTTTGTGATGATACATTTTTTAAGAATAGAGAGAGACCATGTATACTTTACCAAATAAAAAGATGTTCTGCTCCTTGTGTCGGACATATTGAAAAAGAAGATTACAAAAAAACTGTAGATGATGCTGTAGATTTTATCTCTGGAAAATCTAGAAGAATTCAAAAAAAATTATCTAAAGAAATGGAAATAGCTAGTAAAGAATTAGACTATGAAAAAGCCGCTATAGCCCGAGATAGAATAAAAGCTCTTACACAAATTCAATCTTCTCAAAAGATTAACCAAACTAATTTAAATGAAGCAGATGTGATAAGTATTTATAAAGATTCGGGAAAAACCTGTATCCAAGTATTTTTTTTTAGATCAAAACAAAATTGGGGAAATCAAGCTTTTTTTCCAAAACATGATCCTGATGAAAAATTAGAGAATATTTTATCTTCTTTTATTTCACAGTTTTATGAAAACAAGACTATTCCTGAGCTAATTATTACAAACTATAAAATAAATGAAAAAATTTTATTAGAAAAAGCCTTTAGTGAAAAAGAAAATAAAAACATTATAATCAAGCAAGCTAAAGCTAAAGAGGAAATAAGCTTATCTAGTTTAGCTGAAAAAAATGCTAAACAAGCATTAACTCAAAAAATTTATGATGTTCAAAGTAATGCAAATTTAATTGACCAACTTACATCTAGGTTTAATCTTCATCAAAGTACTGACCTAATAGAAGTTTATGATAACAGTCATATACAAGGAACTGATTGTATAGGTGCTTTAATTACTTTTGGAAATGAAGGTTTTGAAAAACGAAGATATAGAAAATTCAACATTAAGAATGAGACTGTTAAAGGAGATGATTATGGGATGTTAAAAGAAGTTTTATTTAGAAGATTTTCAAAAACAATAAAAGAGAAAACTGGTGCTTTATCTCTTCCAGATCTTGTAATGGTTGATGGCGGAAAAGGACAATACTCAGTCAGCAGAGAAGTGCTAAATGAGCTTGGATTACATGAAATGCCAATTATAGCTATAGCAAAAGGTAAAAATAGAAACGCTGGCGATGAAACTATGTTTTACAAAGATAAAGTTTATAAGTTTAAAAAAAATGACCCCCTATTATTCTTTATTCAAAGGCTAAGAGACGAGGCTCATAGGTTTGCAATTAGCTCGCACAGAGCAAAAAGAAAAAAAAGTCTGAGTAAATCATTATTAGATCAAATTACTGGTATAGGTAAACAAAGGAAAAGAGCTTTATTAAATCATTTTGGGTCTGCAAGATCAGTTGAGTCTGCTAGTTTTGATGAACTAAAGTCAGTCGAAGGAATTGAAGACAATATAGCAAAGAAAATATATAATTATTTTCACGAATAAATATGAAAATACCAAATATACTTACAATCGGAAGAATAATTATAGTTCCAATTTTTGTTTTATCTTTTTTTATTCCTGGTTTTTTTGGAGATCTAATTCCCTTCTTTATATTTATTTTAGCAAGTTTTACTGACTATTTGGATGGACTCTTGGCAAGATTGTTTAAAGAAGAGTCGAAGTTAGGTGAATTACTTGATCCGATAGCTGATAAAATTATTGTAGCAGCAGCATTAATATTGCTTGTAATGAATGGAACGATCAAAAATTATGAAGTGATTGCAGCTATTATAATTCTAACTAGAGAAATTCTTGTATCAGGATTGAGAGAATTTTTAGCAAAAGGACAAATATCAATGGAGGTAACAGGTTTAGCTAAATTAAAAACTTTTCTACAAATGCTTTCAATCGCTATTCTTCTAACAGGAGAAAGTGGAAATAAGATAATTAATTTTCAAGATTATAACGCTCAAACTATTGGAATTATACTGCTGTGGTTATCTGCTTTTTTAACTTTATATACTGGTTATGATTATTTAAGAAAAGGCATTGATCATGCTATCAACGAAGATAACAAAGATTAAGCAGCAGACTTCTTTTTTTTTCTCACTAAAGTTTGATAGCTTGCCGTCAATTCAGAAATTATATTACAGATTTTAAAATTATAGTCATTAATTTGAGAAACTGGTGTGATCTCAGCTGCGGTTCCAGTAAGAAAACAGCCAATAAAATTTTTCATCTCATCTGGTTTAATTTTTCGCTCTAACACTTTTATCCCTTTGCTTTTAGCAATTTTTATTACCTCTCTTCTAGTAATGCCATCTAAAAAAGAATCCGGAACAGGCGTATGTAGTTCACCAGCTTCATTTTTAAAAAAAATATTTGCTCCTGTTGCTTCAGCAATATTTCCTTCATGATCTAACATTAATGAGTCTGTAAAACCCTGACTTTCAGCTTCATGTTTAGACAGTGTACAAATCATATATAAACCTGCAGCTTTAGTGTCCCAAGGCACTGAATTAGGGCTTGGTCTTCTCCAAGATGAAATATTTAATTTTATTCCTTTTAATTTTAATTTTGGATCAAAGTAAGAGCCCCACTCCCAAGTAGCAATTGCAACATGTATTTTATTTTTTTGGGCAGAGATCGCCATCATTTCGCTTCCTCTCCAAATCACAGGTCTAACATATCCATTTTGAACATTTTGAATATCAACAATATTTCTGCAAGAGTCATTAATCTCTTTTTGACTAAACGGAACTATTATTCCCATTCTTTTAGCGGAATAAAAAAGCCTATCTGTATGCTCTTCTAATTTAAAAATTTCACCATCATAAACACGTTCTCCTTCAAAAACACAGCTTGCATAATGGAGACCGTGATTAAGGATATGAATATTTGCTTCACTCCAATCAACAGTTTTTCCATTAAACCAAATTTTGCCAGATCTTTTATCGTAAGGTATGTTTTCCATTAAAAAGTAAATATATAGATTTTTTAGTTACAAAAAAGTATATTTGTTTATAAAATAAGTCAATATAACTTACCATTATGAAAGATTTACTTTATCTTAAAGACGAGCAAATCAAAGACTTTATACAGCTTTTATTTTATGCATATAGAGAAACTTTTGCTGATCCAAAAAAAATTTTAGCAAAAAAATTTTTTGGGCCCGCTCATTTGAGGTCATTAAATTTAATAGAAAGACATCCTGGAATTAACTTGGGAGAGCTGATATTTAAATTAAAAGTGACAAAACAAAGTTTAAATAGAGTATTGCGAGATTTAATAAAATCTAAAATGATTAAGCAGGTAAAAGATGACGATGACTCTAGAAAGAAAAAATTATATTTAGAAAAAGAAGGTAAAATTTTTTTTGAAAATGTCTACAATTCACAAAAAAAAAGAGTATTCAATGCATTAAAAAACTCTAATGCTGACTCTGTAATAAAATTCAAAGAAGTTTTAAAAAGAATTATTGATGGAAAATAAAAAAATTCATATATTAATTGTTGATGATGATGATAGAATAAGAAATCTTCTGAAAGAGTACTTGAACGATAATAACTATGTTATTTCAACTGCAAATGATGCTAAAAATGCTAAAGTTAAGCTCAAACAATTTAAATTTGATTTAATTGTCCTCGATGTCATGATGCCGGGACAGAATGGCTACGATTTAACAAAAGAAATAAAAAAAAATATCAATATTCCAATCATATTACTTACTGCAAAAAGTGAAGTAGAAAATAGAATTATGGGTCTTGAATTGGGTGCTGATGATTACCTAGGCAAACCATTTGAACCAAAAGAATTATTACTTAGAATAAAGAATATAATAAATAAAAGTAAAAAGATTGATTTAAATATTAAATATTTTATCGGCAAAGCCCAAGTTGATTTAAACAAAATGATTATAAGTATTGATGAAAAAAATAAAAAAATAAATACATCTGAAAAAAAAGTATTAATAGAAATGCTAACAAATCCAGGTAAAACTTACTCAAGAGAAGACATAGGTAAGATTTCCGGTATTACTCAAGAAAGATCAATAGATGTTATGATCACAAGACTAAGGCAGAAAATAGAAAAAGATTCTAAAAATCCAAAATATCTTCAAACCATAAGGGGCTCAGGTTATGTTCTCTGGATTGAATAAATTTTTAAAAATAATTTTACCTAAAAGGCTATTTTACAGAGCATTAATAATAGTTGCAGCGCCTACAATCATACTACAATTAATAATAACCATAGTATTTTATGACAGTATATGGATAAAGGTTAATAAAAATATCACTAGATCTTTAGTTGCTCAATTAAAAATGATTCAGAATGTATATATAAACAATAAAGATAATCTAGATTTTCTTACTGATAGTTATAAAAATAATTTTAATTTTGAAATTGATATTAATAAAAGTTTACTTCCTCTCTCGAGTGATGAAAGAAAATTTAGTCCTATGGATAGATCCTTGAGGAGAGAATTAAAATCAGCTTTTGGAAACAATAATTACTGGTTTAATACCTATAAATTTAAAGATGCTGTTGAAATCAAGATTAAATCAGAAGATGAGGTTATAGAGTTCTTAGTTCCAAGAGACATTATATCTGCTTCCTCTATAAGGTTGTTTGTTTTGTGGACTACGCTTCCCTCTATATTTCTTATTTTAATTGCATTAGTCTTTCTTAAGAATCAAACTAGACCCTTAGTTAGACTTGCTAAAGCTGCAGAAAAATTTGGAAAAGGAGATTATGTAAATAATTTCAGACCGTCAGGAGCAGCTGAAATAAGGAAAGCGGCATATGAATTTGATAAAATGGCAAAAAGAATTAACCGTCATTTAAACCAAAGATCTGAGATGCTTTCAGGCATAAGCCATGATCTAAGAACTCCTTTAACAAGATTAAAGCTACAATTAGCAATGTTAAATCAAAAAGATATTTCAGGAAAAATGTCAAAAGATATAGATGAAATGGAAAAAATGTTAAATACTTACCTGCAATTTGCAAAAACTCAGGCTCAAGAAGACACATCCACTATTAATTTATTAAACTTAATTAACGAAATTAAAAAAAACTTAAATAATAAAAATTTAATTTTTAAAGATATGGAAGAAGTTTTTATCAGCGGTAGGGTCTATGCTTTAAAAAGATGTTTTGAAAACATAATTCAAAATGGCCTTAGTTATGGTGAAAAAATTTACATTAATATTTATAAAACTACTAATAGAGTTGTATTAAACTTTGAAGATGACGGCCCAGGTGTTCCTGAAGATCAATATAAAAATGTATTTAAACCATTTTTTAGATTGGATAAAAGTAGAAGCCTTAACCAATCAGGTGTTGGGCTTGGTCTAGCGATAGTTGAAGACATTATACACTCACACGGCGGGAGCATTCAGCTGGGAAAGAGTAGATATAATAAGGGATTACAAGTTAAAATTTCTTTACCTTTGTAATATTCTTTTTTTTTGACAAATTTTTAATCGCTAGTTCTTGTTTTTTAACCAACTTCTTAAGTATCTCAAATTCATCTCTTGAAACAAGTTGAAGTTTGCTAACTAATTTATCTCTTTTAAATTTCAAGTCTGTTGTAAATTCTTTTTGAATATCTTTTGATGTCAAAATTCCATTTTCAATTAAACTTGATAAAGTCTTTAATATTTTTTCAGATTTACTCATAATTGATCTTATTTGATAGAAAAGTTAATTTCAAATATGTTATAAGAAAATATGTATACCCATAATTTAGACCCCGTTTTATTCAATATAGGGTTTATAATCATCAGGTGGTACTCTCTAGCTTATATATTTGGTATATTATTTGGTTGGTGGTTAGGAAAAAAAATTATTTTAGCAAAGCTTAAAAATTTAAATTTAAAATTTGATATTGACGAATTTGATAATTTAATCTCTTACCTAATTATTTCAATTTTAATAGGAGGTAGATTTGGATATGTTTTATTTTATAATTTTGAATATTATTTATTAAACCCTATTGATATTATAAAAATTTGGGAAGGAGGTATGTCTTTTCATGGCGCACTAGTGGGAATAATTGTAGGAAACTATCTATTTGCAGTAAAAAAAAATATACCATCTTTTTTTCTATTAGATATTATTGCTTGTGTTTCACCAATTGGAATATTTTTTGGGCGGATAGCAAATTTTATAAACGCTGAATTAGTAGGAAGAACTACTGATATGTTTTGGGGGGTAATCTTTCCAAAAATTGATGGTCTCGCAAGACATCCTTCACAGCTGTATGAGGCTTTTTTAGAAGGTATGCTGCTGTTTGTTCTAATGATTATAATTTTTTTTAAAAAAAATTATAAAATAGGTTCTTGCTCTTATTTCTTTTTAATTTTTTATGGTTGCTTTAGAATATTTTCTGAATTTTTTAGAGAACCAGATTCACAAATAGGATATTTATATAATCAAGTAACAATGGGAATGGCTTTAAGTTTTATAATGATAGTTTCAGGAGTAATTATTTTTTTGATAAAGAAAAATGATGTCTAATAAAATTTTTTTTAAAAAAGCTGAATCTCTTCCAGTTGATAAATTTTTTCAAAATGTACTTTTTGATAAAAAAAATGGATACTATTCATCAAAACTTCCATTTGGTAGTTCAGGGGATTTTATTACTGCTCCAGTTATTTCCAATTTGTTTTCCGAAATAATTGGTGTATGGCTTGTATCAGCCTGGCAAACAATGGGTGAACCTAAAAAATTCAATATTGTTGAATTAGGTCCTGGAAATGGAGATTTAACTAAAACCTTGCTAAAAACATTTAAGCAGTTTCCTGCATTCGATAATATAGTTAATATTTTTTTATACGAAAAAAGTACATTTTTGAAAACTATACAAAAAAAAAATATTAATAATTCAAAAGTTAAATGGATAGAAAACTTCAGTAAACTTAATACGGGTCCAGTTATTTTTTTTGGAAATGAATTTTTTGACGCAATACCAATAAAACAATTTGCTCGTGAGAAAAATTTGTTTTTTGAAAAATATTATTCATTTGACAAGAGAAAAAAAATTAATGAAGTTTATAAAAAAACTTCTACCAAATATATTTCAAAAATTAAAAAATTTAAGGCACTTAAAAAATTAAGTTTTATTGAGTATCCTGAATTAGGTTTAAATGAATTAAAAAAAACGATAAAGGTAATATCTAAGTGTGGCGGGGGTCTCTTACTCATCGATTACGGTTATTTGAAACCAAAAAATGTAAATACACTTCAGTCAATAATAAAGCATAAAAAAAATAAATTACTAGATAATTTAGGAAGAGCGGATATTACATCTTTAGTTAATTTCAAGCTACTGAATGAATATTTTATAAAAAATAATTTAAAAGTTAAAAAAATTGTGACACAAAAATTTTTCTTAGAAAAGATGGGAATAATTCAAAGGGCAGATAATATTAGTAAAAATATGAATTTTAGTGAACAGGCTGATTTATACCTAAGATTAAAGAGATTGCTTGATAAGAAATTAATGGGTGATTTGTTTAAAGTTATTTTTACTTACAATTTTAAAAAAGACAATTTTTTTGGATTTGAATAATGTTTTACTCTAACAAATTTAAAAAGTTTAAAAATATTAAACATTGCTTTTTTTCAAAAAAAGGAGGTTTTTCAAAAGGTATCTATAAAAGTTTGAATTGTGGAAAGGGATCAAAGGATGATCAAAAGTTAATAAATAAAAATTTAGCTTTAGTTTCAAAAAAATTTAAAATTAATACAAATAGATTATTTCTGATGCATCAGACTCATAGCAACAAAGTAATATTTATTGATAAAAAAAACAAACATCTTAAAAAATTTAGATCGGATGCCATCATAACAAAAATGAGAGGGTTTGCCTTAGGAGTTGTTACAGCAGATTGTGTGCCTATAATTCTCTATGATAATAAAAATAAGATAATTGGCTGCATTCATGCTGGATGGAAAGGGGCCACATCTGGAATAATAGAAAATACATTATTAAAATTTAAAAAACTTAGTTATAAAAGCAAAATTTTTGCCAGCATCGGTCCTTGTATAGGGGAAAAAAGTTATGAAGTAAACCTTAAGTTTTATGAAAATTTATTATCTTTTTCAAAAAGAAATATCGTTTATTTTTCAAATAAAAATAAAAATAAAAAATTATTTGATCTCAGAAAATATGTTGCAGACAAACTAATTAAATTACATGTGACTGTAGATCACGTAAATCATGATACTTTTAAAGAACGAAGCAACTTTTTTAGCTATAGAAGATCTCAAAAATTACATGAAAACGATTATGGTAGGTGTATTTCAGTAATAAGTTTAATAAAGTGAATTTAATTTGAATATATTAAAAAATAATTGTATAAGTATTTACATTTCATGAAAATTCTCTCTGGAACTAGTAATCTTAAATTAAGCAAGGATATTTCTAAAAGATTAAAATTAAAATTAGTAAATACGAATATAAGAAGATTTTCTGATGGTGAAATTTATATAGAAATAAATGAAAACATTAGAGGCAATAGTGTTTTTGTAATACAATCTACATCAAACCCTGCAAACGATAATTTGATGGAACTTCTTCTTGTTATTGATGCATTAAAAAGATCTTCAGCAAAAAATATTACTGCTGTCATTCCATACTTTGGATATGCTAGACAAGATAGAAAAGTTGCTCCAAGAACTTCTATTTCTGCAAAGGTTGTCGCTAATTTAATTACAAATACTGGGGCAAGTAGAGTGGTCACAGTAGATTTACATGCAGGACAGATTCAAGGGTTTTTTGATATGCCGGTGGACAATTTATTTACCACTCCTTTATTTGCAAAATATATTAAAAGAAAATTTAATAATAAAAAATTAATTTGTGTATCTCCTGATGTTGGTGGTGTTCAAAGAACCAGAGGGTTGGCTACAAGAATTAAAGCAGATTTAGCGATTATAGATAAAAGGAGACCCAAACCTGGGCAATCTCAAGTTATGAACATAATTGGTAATGTTAAGGGCAAAACTTGTATAATTGTAGATGATATAATTGATAGTGGAGGAACTATTGTAAATGCAGTAAGCGCTTTAAAAAAAGCAGGAGCTGTAGACGTTTATGTCTTCATAACACATGCGGTTTTAAGTGGAGATGCGGTTAACAAAATTAAAAATTCGAAAATAAAGAAACTTATAATCACTGATACAATTGATAACTCTCAAAAAATTAAAAATAACAATAAAATAGAGGTCTTATCTATCTCCTCTTTGATGTCTGAGGCAATTAAAAGGATAGCTAACTCTAACTCTGTGTCAGATTTATTCAATTAATACTTGTTTTATTAAACAAGTTAAGTTATACACCACTTCCAACTATTAATTTAAATGAGCAACTTAAAAGCAATAAAAAGAGACGGCTCTTCCTCTGGATCAACTAACAAGTTGAGGTCGAACGGATTGATACCCGCAATTCTTTATGGCGGGAAAGATCCAAATCAAAAAATTTCAATTGAAAAAAAAGCAGTTAAGGATGTTATTAATTCTGATAATTTTTTATCTAAAGTTTTAGAACTGGACATTGAGGGAAAAAAGGAAAAAGTTATTCCTAGAGAAGTCGCCTACCATGTTGTTTCTGATGAGCCTATTCATATTGATTTTATGAGAATAATAACAGGGAAAAAAATTATTTTAGATATACCAGTTGTATTCATTAATCATCCTGACTCACCTGGGCTTAAGAGAGGTGGCGTATTGAATATAGTAAGAAGAGCAGTAGAATTAAAATGTCCTGCTGAAAATATACCAACCGACATTATAATTGATTTAGCTGGAACAGATATAGGTACTAGTATAAAAATATCTTCAGTAAAATTGCCAGATAAAGTTTCTCCAACAATATTAGATAGAGATTTCGTAATTGCTACAGTTGCGGCTCCGACAGTAATGAAAGAACCTGAAAAACCAGCTGAAGCAGCAACAGAGGGTGCGGATGGAGAAGCTCCCGCAGAAGGTGCGGAGGCGACAGCTAAAGATGGTGATGGAGTTAAAAAAGACGAAAAAGGTAAAGATGGCGTAGCTGATAAAAAAACTGACGATAAAAAACCCGCTGAAAAAAAACCTGCTGAAAAGAAATAATTAATATGCTTTTACTTGTCGGATTAGGTAATCCAGGCTCCAATTATACTAATACAAGACATAATATCGGCTTCAAAATTATCGATGCTATAAATTTACATTTTAAATTATCCAAACAAAAACCAAAGTTTAAAGGATTGCTTACTACAGGAAATATTGAGTCAAAAAAAATATATGCAATCAAGCCATTAACTTTTATGAATAATTCAGGAACGGCGATAAAAGAATTAATAGACTATTTCAAAATTGACGCTAAGGATGTTTTTGTTTTCCATGATGATTTAGATATTGATTTTGGAAAAATTAAAGCCAAATTCGGAGGTGGTAGCGCTGGTCACAATGGTATTGAGTCAATAGATAAATTTATTGGAAAAGATTATTCAAGAGTAAGGATTGGAATTGGGCATCCAAAAATCAAAAAGAAGGTTAGTAATCATGTTTTAGAGGACTTTAAAGATGATGAGGAAGAAAAAATAAAAGAAATCACTGATAGTATTGTAAAACTTATACCAACGCTCATAGATAAAAAAATGGATTTATTCTCGAGTAAAGTTAATCAAAACATTAATGGGATTTAAATGTGGAATTGTTGGTCTTCCAAATGTTGGGAAGTCCACTTTATTTAATGCATTAACTGCATCTAAGAACGCTGAAGCAGCAAATTTTCCTTTTTGTACAATTGACCCTAATATTGGAATAGTAGATGTAGTTGATGAAAGATTAGACCATTTATCAAAATTATCTAATTCTAAAAAAAAAATTTATACAAACATTACATTTGTAGATATTGCTGGATTAGTAAAAGGCGCATCTAAGGGAGAGGGTTTAGGTAATAAATTTTTATCACATATAAGAGAAGTAGATGCAATTATACATCTAGTCAGGTGTTTTGAGTCAGATAAAATTACACATGTAAACTCAGAGATAAATCCGCTTAGTGATCTAGAAACTATTAAAACTGAAATTATACTATCTGATATCGATATTATTCAAAAAAAATTAGAAAAAGGAAAGAAGAAATTATTAAGCACAAAAGAAGTGGAACTTTTGGAAAAAAAATTAGATCAATTAAATCAAGGCACGGAGGTAGAAAATAATACTGACGAAAACACCAAATTTTTTTCTAGTTTAGGTCTATTAAGTATAAAACCTAAAATAATTGTTTGTAATGTTGATGAAGGAAGTTTATCGGAAGGAAATAGATTTACAAAAAGCTTAAAAACTAAATATTCAGATGAAAAAATTGTTATTATTTGTGCAGATATTGAAGATCAGATTATGGGATTGGACAAAGATGAAAGAGAAACTTTTATGAAAGAAATCGGATTAAATAAAACTGGTCTAAATCAATTAATTAGAGAAGGTTATGATCTTTTAAATTTAGATACTTTTTTTACTTCAGGGCCAGAAGAAAGTAGAGCTTGGACTGTTGAAAAAAATACACCTGCCCCAAAAGCAGCTAGTGTTATACATACAGATTTTGAAAAGAATTTTATTAGAGCTGAGGCAGTTACATGTGAGGATTTTATAAAATTTGGCAGCGCAGAAAAGTGTAAAGAAAATGGAAAATTAAGAGTAGAAGGTAAGGACTACATTATTAAAGATGGGGACGTGTTATATTTCAGAGTCAATCCTTGACCAAATTTTTTTCATACTCAAATAAACTAAAATAGTTAAAAGTATCAAATAAATTATTACTTTAACTCCAGTCTTATGTCTTTCTTCAAGCTCAGGTTCAGCTGCCCAAGACAAGAACGTAGTAACATCTTTTGCCATTTGATCTACTGAAGCTTCTGTTCCATCTGAATATTCGATTATGCCCTCTGATAAAGGTGCTGACATTTTTATTTTATTTCCAATCATATATTTATTATAATAAACACCATCGTCTAAGATCATCCCTGCTGGTGTTTCATCATATCCCATTAGAACAGAATAAATATAATTTGATCCACCTGGTCTTGCTTTAACTAAAACAGACATGTCTGGTGGATAAGCTCCACCATTAGCGGCTATTGAAGCATTTACATTGGGATAAGGGCTTTTAAACTTATCTGAAGGTCTGCCTGGTCTTGTAAACATTTCTCCTTGACTGTCTGGTCCATCATCAATTTCAATACTTGCTGCAATTGCTTTGACCTCCTCTACTGAAAATTCTGGCCCACCAGACTCACCTAAATTTCTATAACTCAAATATTGCATTGAATGACAAGAAGAACAGACTTCTTTATAAACTTGAAAACCTCTTTGCAATGAAGCTCTATCAAACTTACCTGTTAACCCTTTGAAACTCCAATCAACCTTTAAAAGCTCACCTCCAGATCCTGCGCTTAAAGAAGGGGTTATTGAAGCAAATATTAAAAAAAATGCTAATGAAATTGATTTAATGTTAAATCTTATCATTATTTTTTCTAGCGAGTGATGGTTCTGCACCGCCAGTTAATACTGGCTCCGAAATACTCATAGGAATTGGATCAGTCTTCTCAAACAAGCCTACAACAGGCAATACTACGATGAAATGTAGGAAATAATAAATTGTACCTACTCTAGCTAAAACTAAATAAGTTCCTTCAGCTGGCATAGCCCCCATGTAACCAAGCATTAAAACATCAGCTACAAAAATCCAATAAAATTGTCTGTATATTGGTCTAAATACAGCTGATCTAACTTTTGATGTATCTAGCCAAGGTAAAACAAATAATATTAATATGGCTCCGAACATTAATATTACTCCACCTAATTTATCAGGCACTGACCTTAAGATTGCATAGAAAGGAAGTAGATACCATTCTGGCACTATATGCGCTGGTGTAACTAGAGGGTTGGCAGGAATATAATTATCAGAGTGCCCTAAAACATTGGGTGAAAAAAATACAAATCCTGCAAATATAATCATAAACATTAGTAATGCAAAAGCATCTTTTATAGTTATGTATGGATGAAAAGGCACAGTATCTTTAGAAGGTTTTTTAATATCTATTCCTACAGGATTATTGTTTCCAGGTACATGTAAAGCCCATATATGTAAAACTACTAAGCCTAAAATCAAGAATGGTATCAAATAATGTAAACTAAAAAATCTATTCAAAGTAGGGTTATCAACTGAATAAGCTCCCCACAACCAAACTGTGATACTCTCACCAACCAAAGGTATAGCGCTAAATAAATTTGTTATTACGGTAGCGCCCCAGAAACTCATCTGACCCCAGGGCAAAACATAGCCCATGAATGCTGCAGCCATCATCAATACGTAAATCATTAAACCAATAATCCAGATTACTTCTCTAGGAGACTTGTAAGATCCATAAAATAATGATCTGAAAATATGAATATAAACTGCAAGGAAGAACATTGATGCTCCATTGCTATGAATATATCTTATTAGCCAACCATAATTTACATCTCTCATTATATGCTCAACACTAGCAAATGCTAAATCTGCATGAGCTACATAATGCATTGCTAAAACTATTCCTGTAATAATTTGAGTTAATAAACAAAAAGTTAATATTCCACCAAATGTCCACCAGTAATTCAAATTTTTTGGAGTCGGGTAGTCAGTTAAATGAGCTCCCAATGTTAATAAAGGTAAACGATCGTTAAACCATTTCCCTGCTTTAGACTTAGGTATATATTCGTGATCACTCATAATTTTTATCCAATTTTAATAGTATTATTATCTACAAATTCAAATTTAGGTATTTCCATATTTTTTGGCGCCGGGCCTTTTCTAATTCTACCAGAACCATCATAATGAGATCCATGGCATGGACAAAACCAACCTTTATAATCTCCTTTATCTTTTAATGGTACACATCCTAAATGGGTGCAAACACCTAACATTACTAACCATTCATCTTTACCTTCTTTGACTCTTTCTTCATCTTTTTGTGGATCAGGTAAATCATCCAAGCTAACGGCTCTTGCTTCTGCAATTTCATCTGTAGTTCTTCTTTTTAAGAAAACTGGTTTTCCTCTCCAAAGTACTGTGATTGATTTTCCTGGTTCAACTTGACTAATATCAACTTCAGTTGTAGCAAGCGCTTGTTGTGCTTTGTCAGGATTCATCTGATGAATTAAAGGCCAAACTACCGCCCCAAGACCAACTGCGCCAACTGTATAACTGGCTGTAAATAAAAAATCTCTTCGATTAACTTTTTCTTCTTTGCTCATGTATGTATGTGTTTATAATATAGTTATTAAATAAAACTAAACTATTCTATATTCTAGGGTCAGAATGACACACAAATTAAGTAAATTAAGCCATAATAATGCACATAGCTCTCTATAAACCAGACATACCACAAAATACTGCGGCAATTATTAGATTAAGTTCATGTTTGGGGCTTAAAGTTCACATTATTGAACCTTGTGGCTTTAATTTAAACGACTCAAGATTTAAAAGAGTGGTAATGGACTATATTGGATTTAGTAAAGTTTTTAGGTACGAAGATTACAATATGTTTAAAAAAAAAAATCAAAAATTCAGAATAATTCTTATGACAACTAAAGCCAAAAAATCATATCATAAATTTAAGTTCAAAAAAAATGATATGCTTTTATTTGGAAGAGAAAGCGCTGGTGTTCCTGAAGATTTACACAAAACAATAAAATATAAACTGAAGATTCCTATTAATAAAAAGACAAGGTCTCTAAATATCGCTATGAGTGTAGCTATAATTTCTGCAGAAGCATTAAGGCAAAATAATTTATTTCAATAATGATTAATTCTAATTTTAGAAAAAGAATGGCAGATAGTTGGTTTTCATATTTGCAAAATAAAATTTGTAAAGAATTTGAATTTTTAGAAAATAATAAATATAAATTTCTTAAAAGAGAATGGGAAAAAGATAAAAAAAAAGAGGGTGGCGGTACATCATATCTTTTATCAGGAGGAAAAGTTTTTGATAAGGTGGGAGTAAATAAATCTACAGTTTCTGGAGTCTTTCCAAAGAAATTTAGGTCAAATATTTTAGGAGCAGAAAAAAAAGGTATATATTGGGCTACTGGTATTTCAGTCGTTGCACACATGAAAAATCCTAAAATTCCTGCAATACATTTCAATACAAGGTTTATTGTCACCTCAAAAGAATGGTTTGGAGGCGGTATGGATGTAACTCCTAGTCATACTGACTATAAGGAAGAAAAATTAATTCATAATGATTTAAAAAAAGTATGTTTAAGTAATAAAAAAAATTATATGAAATATAAAAAATGGTGTGATGAATATTTTTATCTTCCACATAGAAAAGAAGCCAGAGGTATTGGAGGAATATTTTTCGATTACGAAACACGAGATTGGATTAAAAATTTTAAGTTTATTAAAGAACTAGGTTTAACATTTATTAATATTTCAAATAAGGTGATTAACAGAAAAAAAAAATTAAAATGGACAAAAAAAGATAAAGAAAAACAATTATTAAAACGAGGAAGATATGTTGAGTTTAACCTTTTATATGATAGAGGTACAAAGTTTGGATTAAATTCAGGAGGTAACATAGACTCAATTTTAATGTCACTTCCTCCTGAAGCAAAATGGAAATGAATATGGAAAAAGAACCAATAACGGTTGGCGGACTAAAAGATTTAAAATCTGAGTTAGAGAATTTAAAAAATGTTCAAAGACCAAAAGTGGTTGAAGCAATTGCGGAGGCAAGATCACACGGAGATTTAAAAGAAAATGCGGAGTACCACGCTGCTAAAGAACAGCAAGCTTTAATTGAAAGCAGAGTAATTGCAATTAATGATTTGATTGCACGTGCAAATGTCATAGATGTTACAAAAATTGAAAATAATGGAAAAGTAATATTTGGGTCCACAGTTAAAGTTCAAGATTTGGACACTAATAAAAAAATTACTTACAGACTAGTTGGTCAAGATGAAGCTGATATAAAAAAAAATCTTATTTTCTTCAAAAGCCCTATTGGCAAAGCTTTAATTGGAAAAAATAAAGAGGAAATGGTAGCTGTAATTACACCTTCAGGAAAAAGAAATTTTGAAATACTAGATGTTGAATATATTTAATTAGAATTTAACCTAATAATTTCCTTAATACGATCTTTAGAAATTTTAAAGTTATTAATAATCCACTCTTCCTCAATTATTTTTAAAACTCTACCCAACAACAAACCTTCTTGCATACCTTTTCGTATTAAATACTCTCCACTGATTGGAAAAACACGAGTTTTAGATTGAGATATTTTTCTAAGCTTCTCAGAGAAGTCCTTCAACTTATATTTAGTAAAGCTAACATAATTTAAAACACTTAAATCAACTAAGTGATTTTTATTATTTAAATAAATATTTTTCTCTAAGTCTTTGTCAAAAAAATCTTTATTTTTTTTAGATAATTTTAAATTTTTAGCTAATAGATTCAAATTCTTTTTAATATTATTTGCGATGTTATACTTATGTGCAAAGTACTCATGGTTATCTTTCTCGTCAATAAGTAAGACTGCTAATAAAATATTTTTATTAATTTGTATATAATTACAAATTTTTTTTAAACGTTGTAATCTATCAAGATTATCAAATTCTGGAAAAATAAGAGAAAAAATTTCTTTTAAATGATTATTTTCACTTAGATTAATAAAATTTTTTAAATTCAAAATTTTAAATAATTCTACTAAAATTCTTTCTTTTGAAATCTTTTTAATGTTGTTCAAATTAAGCTTTATAGCCTGGCTAATTGTTGTCTCTATCTCGCTATTATACATAATTTTAAAACGTATAAATCTTATTATTCTAAGATAGTCTTCTTCAATTCTTTTTTGAGGGTCTCCAATAAACTTTACTTTATTATTTTTAAGGTCAACCGTTCCCATTTGAGGATCAAAAATTTTTCCCTTAATATCTAAACAAATGGCATTAATAGTG
>VMHT01005196.1_pt1 | contig 19732 bp, 22 predicted proteins | sample 4693611 | NCBI WGS metagenome assembly VMHT01 (sample SAMN12280063, study PRJNA550983) | marine metagenome | isolation source: seawater sampled from same location over 5 years 0.02-0.2 micron viral filtrate | place: USA: collected off the coast of southern California halfway between the port... ...
GCCAAATAATCTGTATCTGCTAAAAGTTTATTTCTATCTTCTCTTAAATCATTTAATTTTTTATTAAATTCATTATTTGCAACAATTAATTCTTCGTTATCTCTTGCTATTTCTTCTTCTGCTGTAAGATTTACTTCTACACCATTAATCATTTTAGTTCTTGCCATATTAAGCTCCTGTTAATCCATATAATTTAAAAATACCACTTACGATATTTCCACTATTAAAAAATATTTTTATAGCATCAACATCGCCATTAGTTTCGTATATACCACCACCGTTCATATGTCCCACTCTGCCTTGATGGTCTATACAAGTACCATTAAAAAAATATGATGTTTTTAAAGTTCCTGCGGGATTAAAAAGTTCAAATTTAAAATCGCCTTTTTGTGCTGACGCATTATTACCAAAACTATTTAATAACATAGCACAATCAGTTGCAGTTTGATTTGAGTTTGCTAAATCTGACCTAATTCTGTTAATTATTGTATCATAGCCTGAAGTTATATAACTTGACCCAGCATCTGTACTAAATTGAATTTGTAAATTTTTATCATCTGTTTGTGAAACTACATCATAACCAATTACAAAATAATGACAGTATGTACTATCTAACACTACACTAGAAACACCATTTTTAAATTCTACTGAAGCCGAATTACTTGCAGTTTGTGATTTTATTAATGTATAAGCACCACCCCCCGCTTCAGCAAAACTTAAAACACCTGAACCGTCTGTTTTTAAAAATTCATTTGCGTTGCCGTCTGTTGTTGGAAAAGTAAGTGTATATGAAGCACTTGCACTATGCGGTGGACTTTTTAATTTTATACCGTGTGAGTTTTGAGAACAATTTAATTGAATATAACCGTCCTGAGAACCACCGTCGCCTTTAGCTTCTAAACTAGGTGTTGAACTTGTTGAAACTAAATTAATCTTGTCTGTTGTAATAGCGTCGTTTTGTACTTTAGCAGTAATAACACTATCTGTTGTTAGCTTACTTGCGCTGACAGTATTATCACTCGGCGTACCGATTGATAACACGTCGCCGTAAACCATAATAAAATCAATAGTATCTGCGTTTGTTAAAGTACCTGAACTTGGAATAAATGTAATCTGTGAACCGCTTATTGTATAAGCCGTGTCAGGGGATTGTATAACTCCGTTTAAAGATACTAAACACACTCGGCTATTTTCGGGCGAATATGCTACGCCACCATTTGCCAAATTATAAGTGTTTGTACTACTTGTCGTTATTGCGTCTAATTTTATAAAATTCCCAACTGTGGGTTCTTTTCCTATATATCCTACCATTTTTATTTATCCTTAATATTGTAAAGACACGCCTTTTATACGCGCTTCTTTACTGCCACTTGATTGATTTGCAAAACTAATTTTGTATTTAAGTTGTGTTCCCGCAGTCACGCTTACGTCTGTCACTTTAGCTGATTTAACGCCACTAGCGAAATCAGGTAAAGCCGTTAAAGTTGCCGTGCTATAATTACTACCGTTATCTGCGCTTACTTGTAAAACAATATCCGAGTTTAGCGCGTTAGTTCCCGCGTTGTCAGAATAATTTATTACCGCAGAAATTTTATCTGTTGACGGTACAGTTATTGCATTACTTTCAAACGACCCTGTTGCAGAAGCAGTTAAAGATGACAAACTTGAAATTCCGTCTTTATAAGATGAGTTTTGAACAAATGTTTGTCCTGTAAAACTTACTCCCTGATTGTGACCTTGACCAACTATTATTTTGTTAGTTGATGTGTTTGAATAACCTGAAAAAGTATGTAGCAAAGTTCCTTGTGCATAATCATTACTTGTAGAACTTAAATAAACTTTTAGTGAGCCACTGCTAGCAGTATCTCTTAAAAATGTAATATAATTTCCAATTAAATCAACTGTGGCACTACCTTGACTTGTTTGGTCACGCAAAAAATAAACTGTTTCTGAATTATCAACTTCAGCAAAGTTTAAATAATAATGTGTACTACTGTTATTGTTATAAATACTATCACTAACACTAGATACATTGTTTTCATTATCTCTTATACCAATAGTAAAAGCAAATTGACCAGGCGTTGTTTCTGAAGCGTTAGCAGAAAAACTTTGCATTGTACTATGGTCAACTTTAAACGACCACCAATAATTGCCTGATAAAAAATTACTTCTTTGTTCAAAAGTTGAGTTATAAGAATTATGTCCTATTGCTAAAGTTGTTGCACCTTGAGTTAAAGCACTTCCAGGATAACCCCAAGTAATATCGTCAAAGTCGCCTAACGTTCCACCACTTTCTGCTGATATAGAAACTGCTGACATATATTCACTAGCATTTCTTTGACAGTTAGTTAAATTTGTAATTCCTGAACTATCTTGAAATACCTCGTAGCTTAAAGAGTTTGAATTAGTTGCAACAAGATTTTGATTTGCAAATACTCTTAAACCTAATCGTGCTAAATCTGTTTTAACATTTGGGTCAGAACCTACACCACTTGGTAATTCTGAAATATTTGTTAATGCGTTATTTTTTAGTTTTGTTAATGCCATATTTTTTTATCCTTAATAGTTAATTCCTATTCCGTGTAATTGTGTTTCTTTTGAACCTTGACTTTGATTAGCCCACTCAACCTTGTATCTAACGTCTGTTCCCGCAGTACACGTTGTTTTACCTAATCGTACTTGTTTAATTCCTGTTGAATAAACAGGCGTAATTGCATTGTAGCTTGACGCTTCAACCCATTGTGAACCACCATTACAAGTAAAGTAAACTTTTAAATCCGTTCCTAGTGTTGTACTTCCCGCATTTTCTTTAAATAACATTGTACCGCCAACTTCAGTTTTAGATGAACCGACTGTATTCGTGTTTTGTATAGCCGTTCCCGTTGCACTCGTCACTAAACCATAAGGTTGTGTATTTGGTGTAAAACTAGCAGTTGATGTAGATAAAGCACTTCCATTTACAAATAATAAATCTTCAATATAACCATTCCATTTTCCGCCATTATCTGAACTTGCACCAACTTTAAAATCTCTTGAACCTACATTAATTGAGGTACTAGCATTATTAGTTTGTGATGTGCCTATACTTGTTCCGTTGACGTGGTAATAAAAAGTATTACTGCTTTTGCTACATCTTATATGATACCAAGTATCTGCAACCCAACTGTAAGCGTTGCTATGTATATCAACTACTGTCCCACCATAATTTGCGTAAAACGAAAATTCATTATTAGTTTGTAATCTTAAACCCCACCCGTCGTGGTCAGTATCAATAACACCAAAACCACCTTTACTTAATATATATCTTTCAGAATTTAAAGAGCCACTATCAATTCTAATCCAAGCCTCAATAGTAAAATCATTTGTTCCAATGTTAAAATGTGAACTAACTGAACTATGAGTACCACCTATATTACCATTATTTACTGCTCTAATAGATGAACTGCCAAATTTAGCCTGTGCTGTGCTGTGCGTATAATTATAAACATTAGGAATAGCAATACTTGTTCCGCTTGTGTCAGCAAAAGTTGTACTTCCATTTGATGTTTCTGATTGTAATAAAAATTTAGAATTACTTGGTACTGCAATTCCTGTAATAGAAGAAGCATAACCACTACTAACACCTACATTAGTTTTAGTCCCTAAAGTATCAGTCGCAAAAGTATCAATGTGTTGGTTAGGTAAATTAAAAGAAGCTGAACTTTCGTTCGTAGCTTCTCTTAATGCTAAAGCCGTTATATCAGATTTTATAGGTTGTAAATCTGTTGTTGCATTTGTTAAAAAACTTTCAGCAAAAGTACCGCTTGTAATTTTACTTGTTGGTAAATTAGGAATATCATTAACGTCTAAAGGTACTGCCGTCGGTTTATTTCCAATATAATTTGTCATTTTATTATTATCCTTTTAATTAACTAACGTCTGTTAGCATTTGTAAAGCAACTGTTAAATGTCCTGAACTATTGTCAGATTGCGCTTGTATTTTATCAGACGTTTGTAAAACTATTTTAGGCAATTCTAAAGATGAACCACTTGGTAAAGGTATTGTATTTAAAATTGTAAAAGTTGCAGTTGCCGAAGCGTCATACTTTTTAAGAGTGACGTTTATTGAACTAGTTGTCGTATTACTCATTGTCCCCGCTATTACTAAACTTTTATTACTAGCCGTGACAATATCTGTTAAACTATTATTACTAATAGTCACTTGCGCGTCGCTAAAGTTATTTGCCATTGTGTATATTCCTATTTGTTATTATTAAGACCCAAGAGCAACGCTAAACGGTATAGAGTTCGGGTCGCTTTCAGATACAGTCACACCCGTTGGTAGTGATACTGCGTTTGTTGATGTATTTATTTCAAAAATTTGTAAGTCGTCTGACCCGTCAAAAATTTTGACTTTAAATGTATTTGTTGTTCCGTTATCAATCCATAAAGTCCCCGCTACTGCTGAACTTGGTCTTGAAGAACCAATATGTGATGAATTAATTGCACCTAAACTATTGTTTAATGCAGTTCTAAAATTTGGGAACGATTGATTGTCTATTGTTATTTGTGATACCTGAGCCATATATTCCTTTGTTTGTTAAAATCCTTTACTTATAAAATCAAACGTTCTGTCAATTGCTGAACCGCTTGAATTAAAATAATTTACTGTAAAACCACCTAAGGTCTTATTTGTTATTGTATGTCTGTCGCCATTTTGTAAATTTTGACTACTAATACCTATTGCGTATTGTTGTAAATACGGCGGGTCAAAAGTAATTGCTTTTGAACCACTACTTGTAGGTAAGTCAGCACCCTCAACTAATCTATCAGGTACATCTACATCAACACTCATTCCGCTAACCTTAGGGTTAGCTGAATTATTGTTGCTTCTTAGTTTTAATCTAAACTTATAATACCTAGCTGAATATTCGCCTGTTGTATTAAAGTCTGAAAAACCTGAATATGTTGAATTATCATTTGACGTTGCTACTTGTAGAATAATATCTGCAAAAGAACTTACATCGCCGTCGAAGTGGGACGGTTCTGTGTCGAAGTGTCCATTTTGATTATTATTACTTGTTGTGACCGCGTCAAAAATTCTATCTCTATCTTCCGCCGTACTTAATAATTTTGGTTCTAATTTAACTTGTCCTGACTGTGATAAATCAAAAACATTTGTAAAATTATAAAATCCTAAAGCTTTTGTATTTGCTAAAACACCACCACTATCAAAAAATTGTGTAGTGTTAGTTTCAAAATTATTTTGTCCACTATCAAAATTTGTTTTAGTTGCTAAAACGATATAATGGTCTGCACCGTCTTTAACTACTGCAACATCTTGTTTAGTTCCTGTTTGTCCACTTATACTTTCAACAAAAGTTGTATGAAAGTTTAATCCTGTAATACTTGTAATATTAGTAGTGACGCTTGTTGCCTGAATACTAAAGTTATTAAGCTTATCAATATGTTTTACTAAATACGTTCCTTTTTTTGCGGGTAAACTTGCAGACGTTGATGTTCTTGAAACTTTAGTTAAAGTTTGTGAACCAATCCACGTTGCACCGCTTGTCGCCGTACTATGTCTAATTTCTGTTTCTTTAAGGTCAAGGTCAGGCGGTTTCGACCAAGTCAAAGTTAAAGATTTTCCACTAATACTTACTGCCAAGTCCTCACAATTTGATGGTGGTTCTGTTGCACCAATGACTAGGTGTTGTGCAGTCACATAAGAACTTTTAACACCAATTGTATTTATAATTCTTGACCGTAAATCATATAAAGCCCCGTCCTCTACACCTGATACTTGGAACGTATTATTACTTGAACGTCCCGCAGATACATAAACACTATCAGTTGACTTTTTATATTCTAATTCAAATTGACCAATAAAAGCTTCGGTACTTGGTATTGAAACAGTTGCAGTTAAAACAACATCTACAATACCGTCTGAAGAAGCATTTAAAGTATCAGACGTTGTTATACTACTCGGTGTGACAACAGTTGTTGCCGACGGTAAATTAATTGCCGACGCAGTTGCTAACGTCACTTGTTCTGTACTTGCGTCAAAATTAAATACTGCGTCTGCGTATTCTTGCGCTATTACACTTACCGATAAATCTGCATTTAAAGTATATTGTAATATAAAAAATTTTTTAGCCGTAAAGCCAAGCTTACTATTTGTCAAACTTATTACATCGCCAACGCCTAAATCTAAATGTTCAGGTTTTAACATTAAATCTAAAGTCATCATTTGACGAGATTGTTTTAAAACAATTAACGCCAATCTTTGTGCTTCAACAGGGTCAGACGTAAAAGGTAATTCTATTTCATTTACAATTGTTTCGCCGTCGCTTGTTTGATAAGCTGAACTTTCCTGAGTATTAAATTCTTTAATACTAAAATCTGTTGTAGCGTCAACAAAAGTACCTTTAACTTTATTATAAAGTTGCGACCTCTTAGGTCTTGTCACAATTTTTAATTCGCCTGATAAATCGTTGTCTGTTAAAGTTCTTACTGAACTACTTGCTTTACCAACTTTTAACTTAAACTTACCTTGTTGGTAAGTTAAAGTTCCCGCACAACTACTAACTAAATCCTCAATAGCTTCTACGGGCTTTCTATTTAATTCTATAACTCCATTAGCAGTATAACGACTTTGTGTTCCGCCTGTTATTGAAATACTATCGTTGCAATCAGAATAAGCTTGTTGAAAACTTGCTAAATCTATTTCACTTGTACTTGCGCCTAATCCGTCGCTTGATGTTAAATAATTATAAATAACATTTGCGGGGTTATTAGAATAAGCCGTAGCACTTGTAGAAACATTTAATATTTTTTTGCCCTCAATAACTGCACTTATATTTGGAATACCGTTAGGAAAAACATCTGTTTCATAAGTTAATTTTACCATTAAATAAGCAATACCTCTTAATCTATGATTGCTTGTCCAAACTGTACTTGCATTATCTAAAACCGTGTCAACTGTTTGTGTAGTTGAACCTAAGTGTTTAACAATTTGTGCTTTGCCTGAGAACGTTCCACTTGTCACGTTGCCTGAGCCGTCTATTTGACTTGTTGTAATTTCTGTATCATTAAAAAATACCGAACCAATACTATTTATTTCGTGTCCACATAAAGCAATTACTAAATATAAATCTTTATTATCATTTAAAGTTTCTGCGTGTACGATTGCACCACTTTTTCTAACAGAACCATAAATTATTGACCTTGTTGCAACAGGACTACGAATTAAACTTTTTCTTTGTATAGCTTCATTTGTAAAACTATTAAAATCAGGTTGTTTAGGTTTACCCGCTAATTTTTTATAAGCAAAACTTAAAACTGCACTTGCAATAAATGAAAAAGCAAATTGTTTAAGACCGCCTGATAATAAACCTTTCCAACCGCCTTTTTTTGCAACAGAAGAAAGAACAAAATCTTTAGCTATTCCTACTGCGCTTCCTACTGCGTCTGCTATTGCACCCATAATTTATTATTCCTAATTTTTTTTGTAATTATATTTCTAATTTTGTTATCTTTTGTTAATCTTAACCATTTAGTATTTTGATTAATTTCCAGATGTTTTGCTAAATTTTTTCTACTCCATAAATAAATTTCTTTTACATTTTTTTTAGCAAGTAAATCAACGTGTGTTATTATATTACCATTACACCAATTATTTATCTTGCCTGTTGTAAAATAATTATCTTGCGTTAATTGATTAACAAACGCCCAATTAACAAAACCGTAAATTTGTTTATCTTTAAAAATTTTAAATTGATTGTGATTATAATTATGTATTAAATAATAATATAATTCTTGATAAGTCTTATTTTTATATTTATCAAAACTTTTATAAAAAAATATTATTTCATCAATTAACAATTAATTATCTACTCCCCAAAATAATTCTTTTTCAGCAACGCTATCAACAAACTCTAAACCTTTGTCGCCTGAGTATAAATTTTGTTGTTCTTCGTTTGTAAATCTTGAAATTCTAGGTCGTTCCCAATCTACTAATCTATTTTCTATTTCTAATTCTATTGTTGCAGTATTTGATAAGCTAATTGACATTGTATCTACTTTGCCTACAAAAATAATAAATGGGTCATCAACTAAACCATAACTATCGTTAAAAAATCCTAAATATTCTGTTGCGGGACTACCTTGATATTCACTTGTTAAAGCAATTGAAACGTATGTACTTGGTATTCCTGATAATTGTAATTTTATTCCGTTAGCTTGTAATTCGCTTGTTTCTTCAATGTCAGATACCGTGCCTATTGTTCCCGCACCTAAATAACTATTGCCACCCCAAGTAATATTACGGTCTGTACTATTAAGATATACGTTGCCACTTGGAAATTCAAATTTTAAAAAATAAACGGGTTTTATAACATCGTCATTTAAAACATTAGAATTATTTGTTGTAAGTGTCTTAACCATTAAAACACCTCAACACCACTAAAACTTATTCCATAAATACTAGACGTATTTATTGAATATGTTGTACTGTCGCCTGTTAATTTCATTGTGCATACAGGATTAGTCGTAGTTATACTTGCGTCATCACTAGGACTAGACCTTAAACTTGGAACAAAATTTACAGTCACATCGCCTGAGCCGTCTGTTGTTGCGTTAGCCGTGACCATTTTTAATTCGTTATTAACTGAGAAAAAATCCCCCGCTTTTAAAACTAAAGTTGAGTTTGCGCCACCGTCTAATACTAAACTTGTTCCTGTTTGATTAGCACCATTAACTAATAAAGTTGAACCCGCTATTGTACCACTAGGCGAACGATGATTAGCGTCGTAGCCAAAAAAACTATGTACTCTACCTTGTAATCTTTGTAAAAATCCAATGTATTCTAAAGCATTGTCTTTTTTCATTGGTGGTAAATTAAATGTTGCATACCACCTAGCACCCGTTAATTCTGAAACCTGAATACTATTAGATAAAGGACTTTCAAATACTTGGTTGTTATTTTGTAAACCAAATTCTACTGAATTAAATCCAACAGTTGTTGGTATTGCGTAAGTTGTCATTATGCTTTAACTCCTAAGGCTCTTGCAAAAGAACCGCCTCTATTTCTAGCGTCCATTACTCCGTTTAATGCTTCTTGTTTAATTAAAGGCAACATACCAAATATTTCTGCTCTTGCAGTTTCACTAACACTTGGCATTATACTAATTTCTTGCACCACTCTAATACTGTCTTGTCCTAAAGAATTATTTGGACTAATACGACCTGAACTATGTGGTGTAAATAATTCTGCGCCACGTTCCCCTACTAAATATGATTTACCTCTACTTACTGAACCACCCATATATCTGCCTGACACATCTAGCATATTTGGTTTGTTAAATGATGTAGAAGAACCACCTTTAAATATTGAACCAAAAAAACCTGATATACCTGAACCTAAAGCTTCGCCTAAAGGTTTAGTAATTGCAGTTTGATAAGCTATTTTAATTATATCTTGACCAATTGCTTTTAACGTATCTCTAAATTTTTCGCCTTGAAATACTGCACGTTCAAAATTACCCGCAATAGAATTACCGAAAGTGTCCCCCGCGTTTTCTAATCTTTTTAATTTGTCCTCTACACTTGAATATTCGTCTTTTAATTTATCAGCAGTTTCAGTAAGACCTTTCATTGTGCTATCTTGTTCATTTAAACTATCGCTAACAACATCAACCTCTTTTTTAAATCCCTCTAAAACATTTACTAAACCTTGTAAACTAAATGTAAAATCGTCAATTTCTTTTCTTTTCTTTTTACTAAATGGGTGTTGCATTACTTCTACTGCTCTTTTTAAAGCAACAGTAAAATCGCCAACACCTTGAACTAAAGCCTCAAATATTCTTACAGATTTAATTCCAAAGTCTATTAAGTCTTTAGCACCAACATTAGCCATTTCTTGTATTGAACCATTTGTATCTTCAATAGCAGTTAAAACTTTTTCTCTTATATGACGAGATAGTTTTAAAAAAGCGGGACTAACGTTAGCAACTAATTGATTAACAATATTCATAAATACTGTTTTTAATCTTAATACACTATCGTTAAAATCTTCTACTGCTTTAACTTGTTTACTATTTAAAGAACCAAATCTATCGCTTTCAATAGCAAATTGTTTTAAAGCTTCTGAACCACCTCTTAGAACATTAATTAATTCTGCACCTCTACCACCAAATATCTCTTGCGCGTATTTTAAACGCATAGTTTTATTTTCAACTAAATCTAATCTATCTGCGATTAGACCAAGTATAGCCATTTGGTCGCCGTTGACTGCGTTAGCGTCCTTAATAGATATACCTAACGCCTTAAATGTTTGTGTTGCTTCCCCTGTACCCTGTAAAAAGTCGCCAAAGTTATCAACTAATCGTCTTGTTGCTTTTGCAAAAGTTTCAAACTCTATTCCGTTAATTTCAGACGCTAGTTTTAACGTTTGTAAATCTTTAACGGCAATTCCAAGAACACCTGACATTTTTCCAAGACGGTCGGTTGCTATTAATGAGTTTCTTATTAATAAACCCATTCCCGCGATACCAACTGCGCCTGTTAATGCAGTTTTAAAATTAAATACAGCTTTAGTAATACCTTTTAATCCACGTCCTATTGAAGTGAACGCCTGTTTAGTCTTATTAACAGCAGTTATTTTAAAATTTATTCCTTTTTGTGCCATATTATTTTCTATTCTTTAATCTTTCAGTTTGAAATTTCTCTTTTTCAGCTTTAACTTCTAAATACATAAACCAACTATCAAATTCTGCTTTTGACATATTGTATATTTCACTAATATTTTTATTTAGCTTTTCTGCTAAAAAAAATATTGCGTAAAAGTCAGGCTCTAAACGAAGTTTTTTTTTACGTCGTCCTCGTTGACTTCATTTACTATAAAAGACCCTAAGGTTTTTATAATATCAACGTCGGCTTGATTAATTAATTTATCTTTGTCAGCTACGCTAAATGCTTTATTGCCATTTTCTTTTTCGGCTTTCATTATTATAGCGTCAACTAGCATTGTAATTTCATCTTTTTTTGCTGATTGAAATAAACGTCTTGTTTCTGCAATAGTAAGCGGACTTATATAATAAGTGACCCCCCATTCTTCTATTGTGACTGACCTTTTTTTCTTATCTGCAAAATGTGAAATAACTTTATCTATATCTGACATAAATTATTATACTGTTGCTATTGTGACTGCGCCTGTGACTTGAAAACCAAAAGTTCTTTCAACTATTCCGTCGTGTGCCTGTGCAACACCAACAGAATTAATAATTGCTGAACCTGAATAGTAAGTGTCGCCACTTGTTGCACCCTCAGGGTACAAATTTAAAGTGACTGTTGCGCCAATAGTCATAGCCCCTTGTCCTGTACTATCAGTTTCGTCCCAAAAACAATCCATAGTTCCTGAAGAACTTGATTGTGTTGCGCTGAAAGTTTTTACTGTATCGCCAAGTTTAGTTGTTTCAACCGTGTCTTGTGATTGGTCTAAAGTCCAACTTTTTAATTCTGCAACGGCATTTGAACCAACTTTAACTGTTCCTTGTGAGCCTGTGTGAGTAGCCATATTTATTTATCCTCTTTTATTGTTTGTTTACTTTTTGTTTGTTTAATAATTGGACTAGAACCCTCTTTACTAAAACCTTTTTTTTCAAAATTTTCTAGTTCGTAGTCCCATATCTCAATTTTATTATCGTCTTTTACGACTATAATTCTTTTTGCCATTATCCTAATACCTCAGGGTTAATTTTTGTTGTTATATAGTGAACGTTAAACGTCATTTTAATTACGCCTAATTGTTGATTGCCTATATTTTCTAATTCATATTCTGTATTTGTTAAAAATGTTTCTTTAGCGTGACCACCTCTAGTTAAATCAGTTGCCATAGCAACCTCAACCTCTTTAGCGATAACATCTAAAGCTTCATCTACATTTGCAGTTGCTTTAGCAAAGCCCTCAACCATTATTTCTAAATTACGTTCAATCTTACCTATACTAGATAGTTCGCTTGTTTCTGTATTACTATAAACATTTAATAAAGGTAATTTTGCAAGTTCATTTGGATAGATACGACTTTCAAAAACATTTGAACCCGTCGTTGTCAATCCTGTTAATGTTGTTGTCACATTATTTCTAATGCTTGTTCTTTTATGAGCCATTATTAAGCCTCACTCAAAAAAATTTCTGTAATTCCTGTTCCGTCTTTAAGAACATTATTTACAGTATAATTAGTAGAGTTAATAACAACAGGGTCGCCAAAGTCAGCGTTAGCAACATCACTTGTTTTGACAGTTATCTTAGGTTGGTTTGCAGTAATACCCGCATTATCGCCAACATCAATAGTAGTCATTTCATTGTCAAATATTCCTTTAATAGTAGAAGCTGAACCACCAATAGTTATTGTAATACTATCAGCAAACTCATTACTATCAAAAAATATTGCTCTTTCTGTTGTTTCTTCTATCGCCATTAACTTTTTTCCACCCCTATATTATTATGATAATAAACCACCCCTAGTTAAGCGATAAACTTTTCGTGTACTAATTATCTTTTAAAATTTTTATTATTAATTCTTTTAAATCTTTATTTTGTTTGTTTAATAATATTTCTATTAATTGTGTTGAAAACAAATCAACATATTTTTCTTCAGTTCTAGCGTTAAGCTTTAAGCTATTATACCAAACTAGAAAATGTAAAAATTCGTGAATAACAGTTATTAATTTTTCTTTAGGTTTTAAATCTTTATTAATTGTTATTACTGCGTCGTCTAAATCAAATTGCCCGTCGCATTGGACTTTACTCGCTTCTTTTTTATTCCAATATTTTATATAGAATTTTTTACGGTCTATAAAAAAATGCTCAGGCAATTTTGCCATTGTTATTTTTTAAATATTTTTTTAACTGCTTTCTTTAAGCCTTTAGCTCTATTTTCAGTAGGTTCAATTTTTTTAACTGCACTATTAGTCATTTCAGCTTTACCTAAGCCAACTAATAATTGTGCGTCTGTTTCAGAAGCGTCAACTACATCGCCAACTTCAACTCTTGAACCTTTTACTGTTGTCACTTTTAAAATTTTTATTTTCATAATATCCTTTATTAAATTAATAAGATACGGGACGACTTTCGCCGTCCCATATCAGTACGCTAATTATAATTATGCGTTTAAGTCTTGGATAGCTGAGAAGCTTTCCGCGTGTCTTACTGCAATATCAACATCATAGAACGACGTAATTCTAGTCGCGCCAATTGTTGATAGTGAATAAGGGTCAACCGCTACATCTAAATTACCCCATTCGCCGATAATTAAATCATTGAAATTTCCAAATAATAAAGCTGAACAGTTTCCTGAACTTGAACCTTTAGTTAAAGTATCAGGCATTTGACTAGTCACATTAACATTATAACCCATAAGATTATTTTGTGTGTTCATAATCATTTGACTATCTGTTGAAGATACTTTTGCAGTTTGCATAAATCTAGCAACCTGAGTTGGCGAAGTGAACCAAGATAAAGCGCCTACATCAGCGTTATCTTTTGCTACTTCTTTCCAAGTATCAACTACTTTAGCCCAAGTACCCGCGCCACCATTCGTACCAATAGCAACTGAACCAATTCCTGATTGATTTAGTATGCCTGTTGGTTGGTTAGATGAACCTGAACCCGCTAACGCGCCTAAGTCAACTGCACTTGCAAGACCGTCAATTAAATCTTTTCTTAAAATAGATTCAATCGCAAGACTTGATTGGTGCATTAAGTGTCTTGATACATCAACATAAGCTGAAACAGTTTTAGGTGTCATAGCAATTTGTCTGTAAGTTGGTGCGCCCTCAGTTGGTGCTGTATTTTCAGCAACCCAATAAGCAGTTGTCGTTGCATTTTGGGCAGGTATAACACACTCGCCAACAAGTCCTGAAAGAACTGTTGCCCCCGCTTGTCTTACCATAGATTTATTTCTTAAAGCTTCAACGTAAGAACCAACTAGCATATCAGTAGCAACTAAATTACCACCCGCAGTAGCCGAACCTTGTGTTAAATCTCTTTTGTAGAAATTAGCGTCGCTTGGTACAAAAATTCCTCTTGCAGACTTACCGCTTCTTTTTGCGATTTCATCTGAAGCTTCTTTTTCTAATTCCGCGCCTGACCAATTTCCTGTGACCATAGCTTGAACGCCTCTCGCTAGAGAGTAGTTTTTAGCTTCTTTTTTAGATAATCCAACTTCATCACTTCTTGTAGCGATAGGTTGATTACCAATTTTTTCTAAAATTACACCTTTAAATTCTGCAACAGATAAGCCATTTTTAATGCTTTCGTCTGCTAAAGATTTTTGGTTGTGCTTTTCAGCAACCGCGTAGATTTCTCTAACTCTATCTTGTTCGCTTTTTCTTGCGTTCTCAATAGTTTTTGCAGTATCAACTTTAGGTGCAATTACAGTATTATTTTCTTTTTCCATAATTACCTTTATATTTGATTGTTTGTTTATATTGTCGTCGTTGTTTTTAATTTCTTTTGCTCTATTCACGCCGACTGTTTGGTCTGCGGGAATTGAAACGCTAGAAATTTCTAAAGGTAAAGTTGCAACTTTATAGCTTGGCTTGTCCTCGTCCTCGCCTTTTGTTTTAACTTTTTCCATAGATAAGACTTCATAACCAAACGATATGTTTGGTCTTATGCCGTCTTTTATGTCTTGAAAAATAGAGTTTGCTAAATCGTTTTTTCCAAAACGAACTTTGGCTCTACCACGAGCATTGGCAATATTTACTTTCTCAACAATTCCTATTACTTTCGTTGCGTCGTGGTCTGCTAAAAACGGTGCATTACCACTATCCAAGAAAGTTAAATCCATTTTATCGTGGTCAATTATTTCCATACCAAACGAACGTTCGTAAGGTGTTTCTGAACTAAAAGATAATTCAATTGACCTATCATCTTCGTCATCTTCAAAATATCTTTTTTCAATAGTTGCAGTACGATAAAATTTTTTAGATTTTAATTCTTTATTTGCTACTTCATTCTCAAAAGTTTTGTCCTCAGGTTTTGGTTCTTCTTTAGGTGCTTCTTCTACCTTAGGTTCTTCTTTAGGTGCTTCTTCAAATGTTTGTTCTTTAGGTTCTTCTTTAACCTCAGGTGTTTCATCTGCTTTTACTTTAGCTTTTTCTTCCTCAGGTTTAGCTTTACCAAAAGTCACAGTTATAGCTTCATCTGTTTCTTCAATTTTTTGTATATGTTTTTTTTCCATTATTATTTACCTTTAGGAAGTCCACTAGATAACCAAGTCAAAATTTTAACTATTGGATAACTAATTATCTTCCACATTGTTTTCGTTGCTTTCGTTATTGTTTTTTTTATCTTCTTGCATAGACAATTCATTGTTTCCCCCTGTTGCCCCTTTATCCCCGTAAGGTTCGTAGGCAAATTTAATATCTTTATCTTCGTTTAATTTTTTCTCTTTTACTAATTGTTCTAAATGTTCTTCGTAGTCACGCCCTGTCTTACTAACTACATCTTGCATACTTACTACACCCGCTTTAAGACCAACTACATTTGCGTTCATTTCTTTTAATGGGTCTATCCAATCAAAAGCACGGGGTATAAATACTGTATCGTTAAATTTATTATATTTTGACATTGGTAAAGGCGATAGTTCTTCGTCGCCTAAAGTTAAATACATTTTTAACCAACGTTCATATACAGGCTTACAAAAATGATTAATTACAAATTGTTGAACAGTTTTATAATAATCTCTATCATTTAAACTTGCTTGTCTAATTGATGAGTAATTAACTGAACTATAATCATTACTTAAATCATTATAACTTATGTTAAGTCCCGCCGATATTTGTCTTAATATACTTTTTATAAAAGGGTCAAACGCAGTTGTTGGGTGTGTAGTATCAAATTTTTTAAAATCACTACCCTGTGGCAACTGTTGTATTGTTCCCGCTTCTACATTCATCATTGGACTAAAACCGTCGCTAGATGTATCTTCGCCTGTAAATTGGTCGCCACTAGGACTTGTTATAAATCCCATAGCACTAGCATTTACTCTACTTGCAACTAATTCAGCTTCCGCGTATGCGTGAAGCATTTTTAATTCTTTTAATACACTTGCAATAGGACTAAACCCTCTTGATTGGTTTGCACGTTCAGGTATGTAAATATGTAATAAATTTTCTGCGCTTACTCTTTTACTTTCAACCGATGAAGTGTGCATAAAATATTCATAAGGATTTCTGTCGTATAAATAATATGCTACGGGTCGTTTAGTTTGATAATCAAACTCAACGCCCATTCTTATTTCATTTTTACCGTTATGACCGTTTTTATTTTCGTCAATTAAATCACAATCTAAAAAATTAATTGCAAATTTAAAATCATTATCAGCATTTTCTATAAACTGTACTAATACCTCGCCGTCTGTAAATAACGTTTGTACTAAAAGGTTCTGCATATCTAACCAACCATAACGTCCTGATAAATCGCAGTTATCTTTTAATATCCACCTTTTCCAACGGCTCTCAATAATATTGTTAGCCACATAATCTAAATTTTGTGTTTTATCTTTTGCTCTTACTTGTAGTTTTATTCCGTGAGAACCAATTACATTTGTTTTCATTAAGTTTATATAACGTCTAACAAACTCATTGTTTCTTGATAAATCTCTACATCTATCTCTTAATTTTCTAATATCGTTTTTTAAAATATCGTCCATTGACCTTGTGTTTCCACCAACAAAGTCGTTCATAAGACGGTTAGTTCCCGCCCCGTCAAATCCTTTTCTTTTAAAAGTCTTTTTGTTTCTGTTCCAAAACTTATACCATTCTGCCATTATTCAATCCCTTAGTTATTAGATTTTGTGATTTCTATTTCTGTGATGATTGTAATAACCAAGATTTCCTGTGTTCCCAAAAGATATTTTAATTGTGTTTCCCGAACCGTCGCCGTTAGCGTTTCGCATTTTAGCAATCTCTCTATTGTATTCTGCTCTATAATGAGTTCGCCAATCTAGTAATTCTTGAACACTCATTTTGTTTAATGAACGTCCCGCAATACTATAACTTGAAACATCTTTATCTGCTTTACCCTCTAATAGACTTTCAATTTTATCTATCATTATCTTTGCGTGAGAACGCGGGTCTGCGCTACTACTTGCCAAATTGGGTTTAATCTCAATCTGACCTACGTCAACGGTCACTCTTGCGCTATCACTTCCACGTGTCACATACGCGGTATAATGATATATACCCGCAGTCTGACTAGCAGTCACGGACGCACTTAAAGTAATTAAATAATCGTCGTTGTCGGCAGACGCGTTGACTGTAAATCCCGCGCCTGTACTCTCTAACCTAAAATAATAAGTTAAAGTGTGTGTTGTATTTTTATAATCTGTGTTTAAATCTGTTATCTTCCATTTAGCCGTATCGCCTGAATAAATAGTATATGGAATTTTACTTTGTATGTTTGTTAATAAATTTGTCATTAATCTCGCCAATTGGTTATAAAATTTTTCTTAATTTGTGTTCGTTGTGGTTTCTTTTGTGGTTTAGTATCTAAGCTATCTTTAATTTTTTCTAAGTTAGCATTTAAAGATATAAAAGATATATAGGCATAATTAAAACAATCCCACGCTTCGTTTCTTTTTCTTATTTGTACCCATTCTCTAGTTGCAACACCTTTTATATATTTTGTCTTTATTCGTTCTGATTGTAGTTGTAAAAAATATTCAGTATCTAAATGTTTAGGAAAGTGAACATAACCATTACCAACCTTTTCAATCTTCATTCTTTGTAAAATAATATCTTTTGAACTATCTACACCAACAGTAAACAATGGTGTTTTCATAATATTATTTGTACTTGCACGTCTAGGAAAAATTGGTTTATTACCACTTACACCCTTAACTGCGTATATTCTTCTATTAACTTTACCTTTACAAAAAGCGTAAACGTTATTTGTATAATAACCACTATCAATACAAGCGGAAGAAATTAAAAATTTCTTTCCGTCTTGTCGTGTATATGTTCTTTTTAATTCTGCGTCTAACTTTAACCAAATAGAAGTGACCGACGGGTCGCCATATAAAACAATATGGTCTATAACCCAAATTTCCTCATTAAGTCCTAAACCTAATATAGTTAATTCTAATCTGTTTGCTTGAACGTCAACACCCGCAGTTAATAACAAAACACCGTCGGGCATTTGTTCGGGGTTATAATCTTCAGTACGTTCGTTTAAACTAATATCTAAGCCTGTGCCTTTATCTTCCCAACTCTCGCCGAGTGTTGTATTTGTAAACACCTTTAAAGTTTCAGGAAGCTTTTTAGCTTCTAAAAAATTTCTTACTATGTCCTCTAATCTTGACCAACTAGAATAAAACTCGTTTAAATGAAAACCCGCAATTCCTGTATGCTCGGCGGTTGCTTTCCATTCGCCCTGTCTTATAGCTTTCCAACGTTTGCTATCATTCCATTTAGAATTACAAAACCTACAAGCATAATGCGTTTCGTGTAATTTTTCTTTATCAAATTTAACTTGTTTAAATTCTAAAGTTTGTGGTTCTTCACAATCAGGACAAGGTACATAAAATTTACGTTGGTCTGATAGATTGTATTCTTGTTCAACTCTACTTAAACCTTTAATTGTAGGTGTAGAACACATTATAATTTTGTTATTCCAAAAAGTAGTAGTTCTTTTAGTTGCCAAAGATACTACGTCCCCCTCAGTATTACTAACTTCAAATCTATCAACTTCATCTAAGAGTAAAACTCTTATTGGTCGTGAAGCTAAAGAACTTGTACTATTAGAACCAACTAAACTTATATGTCCGCCTGTAAATACTTTATGTAAAACTGTATTACCACTATCTCGTTCTCTTGGTGGCTTAACCTTTTTCTCTAGTACAGGACAATCTCTAATCATCGCTGACAATCTGTCTTTACTAAAAGCCTGAGCCATACTTAAAGTTGGTTGAACCATAAGTATAGGACTTGGTTCGTAGTGAATAAAATAACCTATTATATTTTCTAATAAGGTTGTCTTACCAACTTGCGAACTTGTCATAAAAACAACTCGTCTTATATTCGGGTCACTAACGGCTTTCATCATACCGTCTTGATAGTAGGCTCGGTTAATTAAATACTTACCCGCTTCGCTACTACTCTCAGGACTTAGGTATCTGTACTTTTCCGCCCACTCGCTTATTGTTAGCGGTTCTCTCGGTTGAAATAGGCTCAACGCCTTTAGTACCGTGTTGTGTATCTTTTGTGTCTGTAAGTTCAATGTCCTCGCCTTTTGCTAGTTCGTTTAATGCTTCAGCTATCTGTTTGCTTAAAATGTTTTTACAAACGTCTATTCCACTTTCAACTGCTAGTATTGGTGCTAGTTTATTTGGAATAGCCTCTAATTTATTCTTACAAGATAAGACTAGGTTAGCCCATTGTTTATCAACTAAGTCACGGTCAAGAACATTACCTTTTTCTTTTTCTAAATTTAATTCTAGTAATTCTGCTTCCGCAATAGCCTTGTTCTTACGCGCTTCTTCTAAGCTAATAAGCTTGTCTGTTTTATTATACAAATGCTTAATAACATCTTGTATTAGGTAATATTTAATCTTACCGCTTTGCTTAATGACTTTGCATTGAATTAAAACTTGACCTAACTTACGTCGGTCAATATTTAATTCACTCACTATTTGAGAAGCAGTCATTGGTGTTGGTATATAACTCATAGTGTTGTGATGTATAAAAAC
>VMHT01001904.1_pt1 | contig 19722 bp, 28 predicted proteins | sample 4693611 | NCBI WGS metagenome assembly VMHT01 (sample SAMN12280063, study PRJNA550983) | marine metagenome | isolation source: seawater sampled from same location over 5 years 0.02-0.2 micron viral filtrate | place: USA: collected off the coast of southern California halfway between the port... ...
GCTCAAATCTCTCTCTTATTGGACAAACAAGCTGGTACAACCACCAATACCAATTCCAATAACACCAATATTGAAAACCAAAACAATACCATCAATATCAACATCAACGCTTTCGGTAGCGAAAATACCGATTATCTTGACGATCAAGCCATATTACAGTGCATTGACCGCGTTTATAAATCCATTCCCGCTTTACTACAAAAAATTCACTTTGATCCTCAACACCCTGAGAATCACAACATCAAAATCACCAATAAAAAACTCCCTTATGCCTCCGTCATGGGCAATAACCAACGCTGGAAAACCATGGATCGCAAAGACGCCATTGACAAAATGGTCAATAATGGCTACTACATGTTGGACGAAAAATACGAAGTCAATAAAGAAAAATTTGATCCACGCAAACAAAAGAATTTTGAAGGCTTCAAAGACAAATTTGAAACTGAAGAAAAAAATACCATGAAAATGGTCAAAGGGGACGTTGAAATGATGGTACTCAATGGGGGAACTTAGGTTCCCCCATACCCCCTCCTCTTTGTTCGCAATCTCATGTAAAATCAGTTATATGAGATTTTTGGTGCCTAGCAAATCTTCTGACTGACGTTTATATTTTACAATAACTATATAAAATATAATATTAATGTATATTGCATTATGAAAGCTAACTATATATACCTATTATTATTATTTATAATCATTATTTGTATTTGTATTTGTATTTATGCATATAATTCTGGTTCTTGTCAAATAAATAAAAAATATATATGCAATGATGATTTTTGTTTATATAAAGAATTCAATGTATTTTTAGAAAATCAAATAAAAGATGAAATAAATTATTTAACTGAAAAAAAAGAAATTCAAAAAAGGGTAAATATAACAACATTTCCAGAAACAATTTTTAATTGTGCTTTACCAAATAAAAAAGGTATTACAATTTCAACAAGTAATATTATAAAATATGCTCCAAATCTGATTCATTTTTATCAAAATGATTTATGTAAATTAGTATCAAAACAATTAAAATTAAATTTATTTCCAACGAATTTAAATTTACCAACTACTTGTGCTTTGTTAATTTATGAAAATGAAGGAGACTGGATTAATTGGCACTATGATTATAATTATTATGATGGTCGTTTTTTTACATTATTAATACCAATAACGAATCAATCAACTTGTACTGAGTTCCAATTAAAAAATGACAAAAATCAAATAAAAAGTATAAATTTAACTAATAATAATTCAATATGCTTTGAAGGAAATTATTTATATCATAAAGCGTCTAAATTATGTAAAAATGAAAAAAGAGTAATATTATCTTGCCAATATGTGACAGATAACAACATGAAATTTTTAAACAAATTACGTTTAAAAATAAAAGATTTTGCTTATATTGGAAAATTAGGTGTTTAAAATGTTCAAGGGTGTAATATCCATTTTCTATTATGTGCCTTAAACATTATTATTTGCATCTAATTCACCTACATAAAACGTCTGAATGTTTTCTAGTTCTTGATAATACGGGGTGTCAACGTTGTTACCCCGAAGAATACCAACTACAAATAAACTATGAAAACGAAGATGATTACGATCACTATGACGAGTTTCCTATGTAAAAAACATTTTCTTAACAATTAACAAGATCTTTTTTTCGCTTTAAAATAACTCACTATACGACGAAAATCACTAGGACCTATTAAGTTTGTAAATAACATTCGTTTTGAGCATGTATAATTTCCTTCTTCATCTTTCCCCATTGTGATATTGTATCCAGTATTGCTTTGCGGACTTCCTCTTCGGTTGTTTGGATATTTTCCATTGTACTCAAGTAATGACGTATTTCATCGATCGTTGGTATTATATCTTCTGAATAAGAGGACATTTTGAATATGATACTTTAAATATCGACCTTTATTAGTTCAATTTTTTAAAAGTTAAAAAATTGATTGTTTTCTCAGAATTTATTCTATAGCATCATACAACATACAACAATGGAAAACGTAACGAAAACAAAGAAAGGTACTCAGTGCTCCGTGTCCGGGGGGAAATACGAACAGCAAATCCACAGTGTATTGATCCACTGTAAACTAGATGATCAACCTTTTAGTACCCAATCTGAGAAAGAACTTGGTGGGTCTACTGCTACTAATGATCTTGTATGCAACCACAAAGCACCAAATGACATTGGTATTGAAGCCAAAATTTGCAATACACCCGATTGGATGCAATGCAGTATAAAATACAATACTGAGACATCGCAATGGGAAGGAAGTGAAAGAGGGAAAATACCCCCGCAGTCTCGCTTATTGTTTAATGAACTTTTAAATAATGTATCTCTATTTCAGGGTCAAATACCGCCTTTTGTGAGTCGCAAAATGACCTACGAAGAGTGGAAAACCATAAAAAAAGAATCTAATACTTGGAATGATCACTATATTCCCATACCAAACAATACTATACAAAAAATGTACGCTGCAAAGGGGTGCCAATACATTCAAGTTAGTGACTATGGTCTCTATCATCTAGGTGAGGACGTTTGTGGATTCCAAGTACCTGAATTCACCATCGATCAACAACTCCGTATTCGCATAAAAATTCATTCCACTTCTGATAAAGGTGGGTTTTGTCATTTGTCTATTACTGCTGCATGTCAACCTATAAAAATAAAAAATCTAACAAAATCTCCTTATTCTCTCGATGATTCTCAGAAACTACCTTCTAACCTTTTGTATAGTCAACCCAATATTGCTGTTGTTTAATTTGGGGGGTAAAATCCCCTTTTTAGAATATAAATTACATTATAAAAAATGAGTGTTTTGATTACGGGTGGTCTAGGTTACATTGGTAGTCATATTGCTTTAGAATTAATGAATCAAGGATTGTTTGATGTCATTGTTATCGATAATTTAAGTAATTCGAAAATAGAAAAATTAAATAAAATAGAAACGTTAAATAAAAAAAGAAAACACTTTTTTTTTCATGAAGTAGAGTTGCTTGATTACAATAAATTGGTAGATGTATTTTCAAAATATAAAATAAAAATAGTTATTCATATGGCTGGATTAAAGTCGGTTAATGAATCGATCAAAGATCCTATTTTATATTATGACAACAATTTAACAAGTACTTTAAATTTGATTAAAGTTATGAACGAGTTTTCTTGTAAAAACTTGATTTTTAGCTCATCTGCTACCGTATATGGTAATCAAGAAGCACCCATACATGAAATGAATTTAACTGGGGTGAATATAACAAATCCGTATGGGAAAACCAAATTTATGCAAGAAGAAATATTAAAAGATTTATACAATTCAGATAATAGTTGGAATATTATTATTTTAAGATATTTCAACCCAATTGGTCATAAGCATGAATTATTAAAAGAAGACCCAAACTGTATTCCCAATAATTTATTTCCATACATATTGAAAGTTCATAATAAAGAATTGCCTATATTGAATATTTATGGAAATGATTATGATACTAGAGACGGTACATGTATAAGAGATTTCATTCATGTTGAAGATTTATCTTTAGGACACGTAAAAGCGTGTGAATATATAGAAAACAATGAAAATGCTAGTTTAAAAATTTATAATTTAGGTTCGGGAAACGGAATTTCGGTTTTAGAACTGGTAAATGCTTTTGAAAAAGTAAATGATTGCAAAATTAATTATAAATTTACCGAAAGGAGAGAAGGAGATTTATCTGAATCATTTTCAGACTGTTCAAAAGCAAATAAAGAACTGAATTGGAAAACGAAAAAAACATTAGATGAATTGGTAAGGCTATAAAAATCACCCCCGTTTTTTCAACCCAATATTACGATTTCCGATGATTCTTTGGACTTGTTCATACCGTAACTCCAACTTGTTTCTATTATCTTGAAATCTTTATATTTCTCACGGATGTACTCACAGTTATTATAGGTAAGAAACCAATTCTTTTTTTTCGACAATACTTCATACAGTTTATCATGATCAAAATATTCATGCATGTCTCCATTTTTACCATATAGTTTAGATTTCTTTTCCAGATAATACGGTGGGTCCAAAAACAATAAGGACTTATCCTCTGTATAGCTGTATATAAATGGTTCAAAATCCGTACTGTATATCTCAAATCTGTCTAATTTTAAACGTCGGATTTTATCTATAGATGATTGTGTAAATCTTTTTGTAGATGCTTCTTGTGAAAATCCTCCTGACAATGTAGCTCCACTAAACGAACACCGGTTAATTATAAAATACATCACACTTTGAGTAAATACATCTCTCGTATTCATTATTTCATTCCGATATTCAGAGAAAACTTCCTTGGTAACTTTACCTAATTCGGTTTCCAATCTACTTGCTAATTCATTTGATCTCATTTTGCACATTACCCAAAAGTGAACCAATGGAGTAAATTTATCATTGGCAACTATTTTTAATCCATAAGTATTCTGTAGATGAAATTCAAAAGAACCTCCTCCGAAAAAGGGCGATACCACTGTATCAAAATCATTGATATTATAGTGCTCTTTTAATATTGCATCTAGAGGCTTGCACGCTCTCGTTTTACCACCTGGATAACGCAATGGGGATTCGTTATTGGACATTTTTATTTACTATATGTGTATTGTAAATAATATCTTTAATCAATTTTCTAGTGTTGTTTTTTGCAAAATTGAAAACTTGGTCAGTATTATAGTGTATTATATTGATGATTTTTACAGGCAAAAACTACATTCATCGTTTCATCAAAAACTCTCAAATTAGAAAATTGAAGTTTAATCACTCGTTCTTATTCAGCATTATTTATCCCAATATGACAACGATGACTGAAATCCCATACAATCAACTATATCAAGAACTTCAAGATCAAAAACAGGCAAATGCCTTATTGACTGCAAAGGTAAGTGAATTAGAAGAAATCATAAAAAGTTTAAAATTAAGTAATACAAATAGCAGCACAGCTAAGAATGGTTATACCGAAGAAGAATCAGTTTGCAATGATCTGAATACAAATTTTGCAATTCGAGAGAATAGCAATGGTTTCTTACCTATGGTATTCGATAAATGTTCTCGTATTAAGGGCAACCATAAAGTGGATATTGCCTCTACTGACCGGTTGTTTACTGCTCAAGTGAAAAAATACAAAGAAGGACAGTTCCAGCAGCTTGATCGACACTGGGTGGATGATCTGATTGCCTATATACCTAGTATGGTTACTATACAACCAATGATGAAAGCCTGGTGCGAAATACCACTGTTGCCGGATGGTAAAAATGTCGATAAAGAAAAAGATCGGGTATTGTTGTCTAATATTGTTTATAGTGATGATATTTTGAATCAGTTTCTTGCTACTCTCGAGACTCATAAAATGCAAATTCTTGAATATGCTTTCTATGGTGCCAATCAGGTGTTGAAGCCTAACTACTTAATAGGAGCAGAATACAAAAACGAAAAACGCCATAAACTTATCTTCTATAAAGTAGATGATATTATTGCATATTTACATCAACAATCTTTCTCCATTTCAAAGACAAAATCGGTGATCCAACTGGGTAAATCTTTATCTATGCAACGAAAAGGAGGGGATGGCGGGAAGAAAGGGTCCAACCAAATGCAGTTCAAAATCATTGTTAGCTCCTTGCCTACTGATATTGCGTATACTTTTGAAATCCCGCCGACTGAAACACTATAAAAATGTTCGTGTAAATAGTATATTTTAGTTTTTAATACCCCCCCCTTCTCTCAAAATAATTTTCAAGAGGTCCTCCCTTGGATCCAAAAATCGATGTGTATTTCTCATTTTGAATTTCTTATAAATGGTTTTATTAAAAAAAAATCTCCCCCCCCCCTCAAAAAAAGATAGATGGATGTTTAGTCATATAAACATTTAGACATCACTCTGCATACTGATCACCTTAAAAATATAATAAAATCATATTTTTTATTACAATAAAACTGTTGAAAATCCAAGGTATAAATGTTTAGTTATAAATAGACAAATGTTTATAATATAAATATATACCTATTATATAGAATATGCATTGTGTGACCTGTAATTTGACATTCAAAACCAAAGCTAACTATACAAAGCATTTGAAAACACAACGCCATTTGAAGAGAGTATCAAATGAATCGACTATATTTACCTGTGTATGTGGAAAGAGTTATTCTTATCACCAGAGTCTCTATGTTCACCGTAAGACATGTGAGCAACATAAATCGTCTAAGAATAACACAACGATTATTGATGCAATGCAACAAAGATTAGACAAATACGAGAAAGATACACAGGAAATGAAAGACCAATATGAAAAAGAACGAGAAGAAATGAAAGCTCAAATTTCTCTTTTATTGGACAAACAAGCTGGCAATACGACAACAAATTCCAATAACACCAATATTGAGACTCAACACAATAACAACATTACCATTAACATCAATGCATTTGGGAATGAAAATACCGAATATATAGATGACCAAGCGATTTTACAGTGCATAGATCGCGTATATAAATCGATACCAGCGTTGCTACAAAAAATCCACTTCGATCCTCAACACCCGGAAAATCACAACATAAAAATAACCAATAAAAAGCTGCCCTATGCATCGGTTATGGGAAACAATCAAAAATGGAAAACGATTGATCGTAAAGATGCAATTGATAAAATGGTGACAAATGGGTACTATATGTTGGATGAGAAATACGAAGTGAATAAAGATAAATTTGATCCACGAAAACAAAAGAATTTTGAAGGTTTCAAAGACAAATTCGAGACAGAAGAGAAAGCAACAATGAAAATGGTGAAAGGAGATGTAGAGATGTTGGTGATCAATGAAGGAGAATCATAATATCTTTTTATATAGTATGAATGATGTACTATATAAATACTTAATAGTACCATGGTTTGATTATCACAATAGACCTATAGTACAAAAAGAAGACATGTGGATCATGGCTCATAGACGGGTGAAATATGATGACCAGTATTGCGAACTAATGACCGATATCATACTTCATAGTGCGAGCCCATGTTGTCCACGATATTGTATTTGTAAATACTTTTCAAAGGATGACAAAGTAAAATTCTATCGTCGAGAGAACTTGTTATAATTTTTTTTATTAAGAGTATGAATGATATTCTCACATTCGCTGCTATTATGGTAAGATAGCGGTGTAATTCTAATTGTTTTGTCTTTTTCTACATGATCAGTATGATTTTTTTTGTTCTGGATTTCATTTATGTTCCGATTTCTAGGAACGATAAAATTATTAATATGAGGGTCGTGTAAGTCGTGTCCATTTTTTTTAAGAAACGTCAATAACTTATGGTTGTCATTACTCATTTCCATAAGCTCCAAATATCTATTAACTGAGACTTTCAATAGTGATGCATTAATATCAACGCTGTTATCATTTACATTAGATTCAGTACCACATTTATTGCAACAATAGAAACAATACATTGAATGTGTTATAAAAACGTATAAAGATAATTATATATAAATTATAAATATGTTTATATTAAGCCTTTTTATAATCCCTCTTATTACATCTGGGTTCACTATAAAATTCAATTATCAAGTACCTTTTATTTGTGAGGTCCATGGAATAGATGCAGGAGACGTAGATCCGAATACAATGGAAGAACTGAAATATCTATTTCGCACAACACCAGTATTGGTGTTCAAAAATCAGCATTTAACTGCAAAGAATCAGTTCGATTTTACCAGTGAGTTCGATCCATACTATACAAGAGATATAGTTCATCCCTTCAAAGATACTGCGGTGCCAGATTGCCCTCAAATAGCCCTAAGAGGAAAAGGGATTATTAGTAATGTATTTGGTATCAAAGAGACTTGCATTCAGAATGCACCAGCGTTCAAATACAATAAAGTATGGCATCAAGATTTAGTAGGAACTCGTGATCGTTTTCCTACAGTAGTGAGCTCAATGTATATGCTACAACCAAGCGAAGAAGGAGGATCTACATGGTTTGCGAGTATGGAACGTGCATATAATAATATGATGACAGACAATTCTAAATTGGGTCTATTGCAGTGTATGTACTCGTCAAAACTAGCATTAGAGGGTCAATGGGATCATAGTGGTTTTGCTCGAATCGATCATCAGCAAATTGATTTGAGAGCACTTCGAAAACTGTATGACGATATAGAGATACAACCCTTGGTGATCTATCCAGATGGGAAAAGCCAACGAAGATCTCTGATGTTGAGCCCCAATAAATTTATTGGGTTCGTAGGAATGCCACCAAAAGCGAGTCGAGAGCTAATGCATCAAATAATGGATAATTATGTATTGAAAGATAACAATGTAGATCAAGTACAGTATGATAAAAATGACTTGGTTGTTTTTAACAATAGGAAGGTGATTCATAGTAGTTCTCCTATAGAAGAAGTAGTAGGGAATCGAATACTGTCAATTCTTTTTCTCAACTCACGAGAACCGATTAGGTTGTCCTAATGGGGCGGCTTCGCCGCCGAAATATCCGCCTTCGGCGGATGAGTCATATAATCAGTGTTGTTCAATAATAACATCAGTAATGATCTCTTGTGGTTTTTCGTGCATAGGATTCATTTGTACTTCTACATCAGTAGTAGAGTCTCGAAAAATGTTTTGAAGCCAAATTTCGATTTGTACCGTTTTTTTTTTAAAACAATAACATATCCACATTTATGTTATGGTTTTACCATTAATTCTTCTTTTTAACCTCTTTTACTAACTCTTGATTCCATACATTTCTATAGAAAACGTGTGCACCTGCTAATAGTAACAACCCAGAGAGAACAGTATAGACTTGTCGATCAGAGATCATTTCATTATAATGAATGTAAGCACCACCAAGGATACCTATCATTGATCCAAATAAGACAACCATCGTTGGACCAAATTCAAAATGTCCTTTTTTTCGAAACAAAAGAAATCCTGGAAGAGTTTGTGGTATAGCTTGTAAAAAGAGTCCGGTAGTAACAGCCTGTTTGACAGTCATTCCAGCCATAGTGAGACCTGGTATAACGATGACTCCAGCACCAATACCCACTAAACCTATAAAAAATCCTGATATAATCCCTACTATTAAATAAATAACCCAGTTTTCCATATATTATGTATTGTTATTTTAACGTTTTCAAAGTTTTTATAACATCAGAACTAGACTCGATTGCACCTTCAACCCAGCATTGAGTTTGAGAGAAATTCTCTCCACATATATACAATGGCATATTGGAATAAGGTTGTTGTATGGATTGATATAACTCTCGACTATCACATTTTGGTTTCCAATATGCAGTACCAGTTTCCCAATAAAATGCCTTGATGTACTTTGGTCTAGGAATATCAACACCCAAAGCTTCTTTTATTTTAGACTGTAAAGTAGGTATAACTTGATCCTCTGGTAGAGATGTCCAAAATTTTGCAAATTTACTGTCAGTATAAGATATCATAATAACCCCCTTTTCTTTATCAATGGGAATAATATAACGTATTTCATTATTGACAGTTGTCTTGGGTAAATCTGCAAACCATATGTCTTTTTTCTCAAATATAGCATATATACGACATAAATTTTTAACCCCTATAGTGTTGAGACGTTGTCTCATTGGATCGAAAAATGCAAGTTTTTCCATGGCTAATTTTGGTATGGCACAAACACAATATTTCGATTCATATGTTTTTTTATTGGTTTTAATAGTGAATTTATGATTAGTGTAGTTTATACTTGATACCACAGTATTGCATTTTATAGTACATTGGTCTTTTATCTCTCGGTTTAATTTTTCAATGACTTGAGACATTCCATTCTTTACAATTGAAAACTTATTTTTTGTATGCATGCCTTTGTCAAATAATTTGGTAGCATCATAAGCATTCATCTTCATAATTTGTTCATAATACCCAAAACAACCTTTTATAAATGAAATTTCATCATTTGAGAGAATCGTCTTAGCATATTCTATAAAGGAATACTGTTGTAATGTCTCAATTTTTGTTTTTTTAGCTTGTTTAAGAACAGGATCTAATGTGCGAAACACATCTTTCTTGAGCGGTTGTCCATTGTAGACACAAGATATTTTACCAGGTATGGGTACAATATGAATATCCAAATCATCAATAAGATTATGAAAGTGTTTATGATTCTGATTTAATCGCCCAGCACCGGCTTCTATATTGTGTCCATGAAAATCCACTGTAAAAATCCGACCACCGAGACAGGGTTCTTTTTCTAAAATCAATATTTTAAACAGATGTTGTAATTTATATGCAGTGTGTAATCCAGATATACCGCCTCCAATAATAATTAAATCGTACATTTACTTATTATTGAGAAAAGAATCTAATCGTTCTTCTCTTTGTCCTTGTCTTTGTCTCGTTTTTCTATGTAATTAGGAGGTTTATAATTAGTACCCATGATTAATAAATGATACATACAAGAAAGATAATTTTCCTTTATAGTGGGAAAATGGACATACTGTATATCTTTCTTTTTACAAAAAGCCTCTACATAGGGTGCAATAAAAGGATAATGAGAGTGATTGATTCGTGGAAACAAATGATGCTCGATTTGGTAATTTAAACCACCATTCAAAAAAGCGAGCCATTCACCACCAACATTCGATGAAGTTAATACCTGCTTTTTTAGAAAACCGAAAGATTTCGTATCATTACTATATTGTAAAACATCTTGATAATTATGAGACAAAATAAAGAAAAATGATAAGTAAAAACCTCCAATAGAAAACATCAATATCACATTAAAGTAAGTATACAATAAAGAACTTTCTGAAAACAAGAAAGGTAAAATGATCCACCGAGACAAGGATAATCCAGTTAGTGTTCTCTCCAATGGTATATATTTTTGTACTGCATTGCTATATGGAATATTGTTTTTCATTAATACGTTATTAATGAATGATTGAACACTATAAGAAATACCAAATAGAGACAATAGACTGGTAAAATAGAAACACTGAAATAAGTGATGGGGTATTAAAGGTTTTAATGGATTGAGACGCAATATATGATTCCCAGCAATATCTGGGTCTTTTTCGACATTATTACAATGAATGTGATGTTGGACAACGTGCTGATGCATCCAATCGATTGCACTTCCTCCAATCCAGTTTTGAGACATTCCCATAATACGATTTACCCAAAAATGTTTTGATATAGCTCCATGATTTGCGTCATGTTGAATATTGAGACCAACTAATGAAAATAACCATCCTAATAATATCATATTATACCAATTATAGTATCCATTAGAATGAATACGGTACTCTAGTGCAAATGTGATAAACAATAAAAAGAAGCATTTCGCGTAGTATTGAAGAGGTGCAAATGACTTGTGAGTAGGTAGTACTTTTTGTATTTCTTCACACAATTCCATATAGTCAGAATCGTTTTCAATGGTTTCTGGTATAGTTTCTAATTGGTATGATTTCATTTTTTCATGTGGAAATTTTCTGCGATGATATGACTGAAATGCGTCAGTAGCATCTTGCCCTTGAAATAATTCAATAAACAAATTACCACCAGGGTGGACATCTGCAATTTCCATGGAATATACTACGTTATCAACTTTTATTGTATTCATATTTATACAATAGAAATAAAAAATGTTTATATCATTCGTGAAAGGGAAAAGCAAAAATACATTACTATGCCTCTTTTTCTTTTTCTTTTTCTTTTTCTTTTTCTTTTTCTTTTTCTTTTTCTTTTTCTTTTTCTTTTTCGTCTTCATAAACGACTTCATAATCAACCATAAAATCACTAAATTTGGTCCAGTCGTATTCAACCGATAGATTAAAACATTTCAGTTGCTGTATGAATTTACTTTTTAACAGCTTCATTTCTTTGTTCCAATATGTATATTTATCATATATTGCTCCGCCATCAATACGACGTAAGATAATGTCTTTCCATAATGGCTCTCTTTTCAGATAATAAAAAGAGGGTTGAGAGAATACATCTACATCAATAGGTTCATTTGAAGGATTTAATCTAATTTCGTATTGAATTCCTCGACGTTTTGTTTCAGCATTTTCGTATTGGACTCCTTCTGAAAGAGTGATTTGAGGTACATCTACATCAATATTTACATTTGTGTTTTGATGCTCAGATAGAGAGTCATATCGAATATATTTTATAGATTTCGCTCGTAATGCAATGAAAATTTGTACCAATTCTCTCATTTTGCTTTTTATGTATCTAGAAGTGAATTGATCAGATGGAACATAAATACGTTCTTTGGGTAACATGATGTATAGTTGACGTGGCATTACGGGTTCTTCGATTTGATATGGTAACTGATCAGACTCTTCAAAATGTTCAATCGAGAGAATGCCTGGAAAATTACCTCGTCGATACCATATGATGTCTTTATAGGAATAAAATATTTTACGATAGTCTGTTTCTGGTAATAAAATCAGGAAACGTAATCGAGAGTTGCGACAGTGCTGACAAATGTCATCTATCTTTTGTTGTGTTTCTGTCTTAACTAGACTAAAGTTGAGGGTAGTATGATTTTTCTGACATCCAGTAAACATGTATATTTTTGATGTATAGAAAAAAAAGGTTACCCTTGACTACTTTAATTAAAATTTAACGAGTATGTGTACGAAAAGTGAATGATATTCTAGGGGTTTTAATTTTTTTTTGAGTTGGAATTCCGTGTGTGTATAATTTCTGGAAATTGCAACTCATTTGGAGTATACCGTACTGAGTAGTGGGCTCATCATGGACAATTTTCTTGGTTTTCTTGTCTCGTATGCGAAAGATCCTTTCTTCTCCATATGATATGGAAACGACCCCTGCTTGTGTTAATCCAGTTTCGTCGTCGCTATGGTCTCCTATATAATCCGTACCGTCTTTGTATTCATTAACTAGAATTCCGTTGAAATTGGTACCAAGGGTATTATTTACAGTTGCGAGCAATTCTGACATTTTATCACCCAATGGTTGTGATTTCATAAGGTTATTGGAATATTTGTATCCAATTGACTGGTCTGAGAAAAACCCGATATTTCGGTTTTGTCTGCATTTTTTACCGAAAATGATTACTTCGGGTTTTTGCTCTAGTAAGGGTTTTATGTAGGCGACGCATTCATCTATTAATGATGTATTGGCGAAATACCCCTTGGCGAGATATGTGGTGTCTTCGGGGTTTTTAAAAACTTTCTCCATTGTATGTTTCTATAGTACTGAATAAAAAAATCGGATTTTTTTCAATTTTTTTAATTAAAATAGGTTATTTTTAAGAAAAAATGCATAAAAATTTTTTATCCATAAAAATACCTCATTTCACTATACGTCATAGGTTTGCCTGTTTTAGGATGTTTAAACATATGTTCAACTGCGGCTTCCATCCCTTGATTTTTCATAACATTCATTGCCTTTTTATTATTATCGTTCATTCGATCTTCAAAAATGTATTTATCTGATGGAATTTCGTTTTTGTTCGTATTTAATATTTTACTTAGCATTGAAGAGTTCGTCTCTTTTGCTTCTCTAGATGTATTCGTGTTCGTATTTTGCCTGTTGTCACTCATGAATTTGCTTTGTGTTTATAATGAATATCGTATATAAAAGTGTTTTTCAATTTTTTAGAAGAAGCGAAAAAAAGAATAAAAAATAGTAATATAAATGTAATCTATGTTAATTATATAACATGAGAATTTGGTCATTTCTTTCAACATTTTTTACTGCTTGTGCGTATACATATACATACGTTGACTATGTAAATCTGTCTCAATACGACGGAACATGGTATGAGGTATATGATGATCTGGTCGATGAGACGTTTCAAAAAGGGGGTAGCTGTGTAAAAGCGGAATATACAATGCTCGAGAATGGAACAATAGGAGTGATAAATAGTGAAATATTACCAAATGGTGAGAAATCAACAATAAATGGTATAGCATATTACGATGATGATAATACAGGGGGAGAATTAACGGTAAAATTATATGGTGGTTCGCCAGTTCCAGCTCCATATTGGATCATTTATTTGGGTCCTGTAGTAGATGATGCATATGATTATGCTCTAGTATCGGATGATAAACAGTTTTCATTGTTTGTACTGGCTCGTGATGTAGCACGATTTTTTGATCTTTATGATAGCGAAGTGTTAGGTATCGTAGAAACAATGGGATTTACACATAAGTATAACAAGCCTCTATTGGTAAACCAAACAGACTGTCCTTATTAAGAATATAAAAAACTAATATATATATATGTATGATATTTATTAGTAAAAATGAAACAGGTACAATTTGAAATATTCAATGATGTATCTACAATAAAACATGAATATGACAATGAAAAAAATACTTGGTATAGTAATGATGAAATTAAAAGATTTGCATTAGAAGAATACATACGAAGGAAGAACTTGAAAATAAATGTGTTTAAAAACATCTATTGATATTATAAAAATGAATTTTTTACAAATAAAACCAAAAAGAGTATTTTTTAGTGATAAAGTTAGGGTAGTGCTCATACCTAGTAGAAGAGAATACGATTCTTGGAAAAATACACTATGGTACTCACCTACTGAATTTGCACAATTTGTCAGAGAAGAAATAGAGAGACGTACTTTATCTAACCTTTGATTTGACCAAAAGTCATACAGTTTTTACATATCATCTTACACGTAAGTGTAGAAATAACAATGGAACAACAAGCCACTATACATGGTACTTCCTCATCTGGGGGTATAGAACATGCACAAACAAGACACATACAGTGACATTGTTGTTTGCAAATGACTTGAGGTATTTTTATAGTAAGTGCATCACATCCACATCCAACTCGAATATGATGTCCCTCTAATTTGTCACAGCACGTGAGCCAGTCTCGTTTTAAGAAACAAAACTCATGCATAAGACAACAACATTCATTTTTCATAGAACATCCATGAAAACCATCTAGTAAAAAGCCTAAATTGGCACAACCTGTACCAAAACAAATATAAATTTCATCTTCATCAATGACATCAAGTCTATAAGATTGACTCATTTACATAAGCATATGAAAAAAAAGGCTTTAATTAAATTTGTTAAAAAGTTTTTAAAAATCATCATCAGAGTCGGACATGTCAGCCCAATTCATATTTTTGGGAATGCTGTAAATTGGAGGCGGTGAAGTAGATGGTGATCTTGGAATATATGGATCCGGAGGAGGTCCTTCTGGTGTATGTGGTTCAAAAAGGGGAGATGGTGATCTTGGAACTACTTCTCTTATTAAAACACTAGCATAGCTGTTTGGATTACAAGTTATAATAGCTGGTGCTTCCTCTTCTGCGTTTTCTTCTTCTGATTTTTCATCGTCCATGTCTAAAGCATGAAATATGTTACTAACTACAATAGGAGCAGCATTTTTTTCTTTTTTTTGTACAACGTATGGTTTTTTTCTTTGCATTTTTCTTTTTTCATGGACAAGCGGACATCGGCTTACAGTGTGTCCAATATTTTTACAATATCTACACTCAAGTGACAACAGTGTTGGACATACGACAACACCTTTAGGACCCGGTATGTCTTTTACAAAATGACTAGTATATTGGCTTTCAGACTTACCTGTGTCATAACAGACCTTGCAAAATGGCTTCATTGTGGTTGTGGATTTCTTCATTGTTAGTTATCTTAGTTATATTTTATGATAATGATAAGATTTATAGTCTCATTTTTTCAATTTTTTAGAAATTCATCCAAAATAAGTGGAAGATTCATTAACTAGTTCAACTTTATGTTTTCCAAAAACGGTTTCCATAGATTTATGCAATAAAATGGTCTCTTCTTCAGAAAATGGTATGTCCTGAATTCTCGTACGCAAACTCATTTTATGCCATCTAACCTGTTTTATTCGATCATTTACATCCGTCATATGAGAATTCTCAGGAATGTTTATTTGAAACCCTCCTTCTAGACGGTTTAATTTCTCTAATGGTTGCCAAGTACTTGGCTTATTTTTATTGTATTCATCAGTGACTTTGTCATATCTTTCAGGTACAATAACTTTAAATTTTACTGATACGTATGGCATTTTTACATGTAGTTTATAAAAGAAATCTATTTATGTTTTTTTCAATTTTCTCTTCTTATAATCTCATTTTCAAAATCTTTCTTCGTTAATTTATACCCCCAATGTTGCAATACTTGTCGTATTTTTGGACTTATTGTCTCATCATTGTATGAAGATCCTTTTTTTAAAATTTGGGTCACTAAAAACCGCATAAAACGACCTCTATGTCCTGCCAGAGCTAACCATCTCTTAATCTGACGTTCATCGTCTGGACATCTTCGTCCTCTATAAAAGTCACAATACCAATGGACCCAACCGTATGGATTGTATTTTGTAATCCAGTTTTTGCCTTCCCAAAATTCTAATGAAGTACCTACTTTACACTTGTATTTATTCTTTTGAATATCATAATCTGGCGAACTTAAATGACTCTCAGGAATGCCTTTCCACCATTCCTTATATTTCTTATGAACGTTTTTATAATGTTGTCTAGTTACGCGAGAGTAAATTGGACGCCAATATGTTCCTCCAAAACTTCCTAAACGAAACATTTCCATTGGTGTTAAATTGGGTCTAAAATCAGGATAGTCCGAAAAAAACAAAGAGCCATTTCGTTTCTTTACTGTTTTGTTTTTCTTAATTTTATTTGATTTTTTTGTATACGACATCTATAATATATGTATATTATAGCTGTCAAAAATATCATACCTATATATGTGATAAATAAGCGTAAATATTTTGTCATTCGCCATAGCTATTTATGTGTAAGAGGGTTATGATTAAGGTTTCTTTCTGCCTCATCCACCTTGCTTGTATTTACGGGATTTTCTTTTGCGTTTTCTACATACTGTACATTTTTTGCAATTTGCTTTGCATTTACAGCTTTTTGAACACATTGATCGTCTTTTTCTAACACCTCCTTTCTTTAACGTTTTGCGTAATTTTGCACTATTGTTGTAAATATCGTTAATTAGATTTTGTAGCATTATAGATTAAACGCATAAAAAAAAAGAACTTTTTATTAATTAAATTTAAATATCAAAAATTGCTTCTCCGTTTACTAATTTACCAACATATTCTCCGGGTGCACTGTCTCCGTCTTCGTCTTTTCCATTTGCAAATAAAGGTCCATTACGGAAATCTTCATCTTCTATCCAGTATCTTCCTTCTGGAATTACACTTGGTGGAACCATAAAATAATCGACTCCATCTGTCGGTTTTGGTTTATCATCTCCTTTGGGTTTTACCTCCTTTTTCTTTGTCTCTTTTGGCTCCTTCTTTTTCACTTCCTTTGGCTCCTTCTTTTTCACTTCCTTTGGCTTCTTCGTGTCCTTCTTATCCTTAGTGTTCGAAGCTTGTTCTGGATTGTCAGATGATACGATTTCCGCACTTGAAGTTGATTCTGGATACATCTCTTCTAATTGTAATTCCTTCTCTTCTGGATTTGTTATCGTAGTTTGTGTTTCTTCTATATTTTCACTCTTACTTTCTTCAGGTTTTGTTTGATTTTCAACGACTGGTTCGACATATTCCTTTTTCTTGCGAGGAGCACGAGGTTTTTTCTCTTTGACTGGCTTATTGGCTTCCTTCTCTTTCTTTTTTTGTTCTTTTACCATAGGTTTGTAAATAGTTTGTTCTATTTGTTTGATATCCGACTTTTCATCGAAATAAGATATTTGCTCTTCAATCGTATTAAATATTGGCAACTTACCATAATACTCACCTTGCTGTTCTTGTGGAACATGATGATGTATAAAACTAATGCTAGCATAAAGCATAGCCTTGTATTTCATAGGAAGGGTTTTGGGTGCTGTAGATTGTGACATGACTCTGTATTGTTTTGTATGATGTGTGATTGTAAACAATTTATATTTTTTCAATTTTTTGAGTTTTTGAGACACAAGACTGATAAGCTATACAAGAAAAAAGGTGAATTTTAATTAAGCGTTTAAGGTTTTACAAAAATCATTATTTAAATTTTATTCTTTACTCTCATGAAATATGCGATTCCTTCCATGTTCGGAAGAGGTCTTCGTCTATAGGGAACAATAGCAACTTTTTCTCTATGGATATGCTTCTTTTTAAATAGAGAACGTACGGCATAAAGCCCTTTTTCTGTGCCTTTTTCAAGACTTTCAAGTCTCTTTTGGCGAAGTTTACGCCTTTTTTCCCCATTAAGTTTTTGCTGTTTTTTTTTATATAGTTCTTGGGCTTTTGCCGTTTTGATTTCCTGCTTTTCAGCCTTTTTTGCTCTCCTGAGAAGCTCTTTTTCTTGAATAGATAACTCTTTCAACCACATCTTGGCTGCAGCAGTAAGTGCAATATTTGCTAGTTTTGCTAGCTCTTTTGCTTTTTTCTTTTGCTGAACCTTTTGTGCCTTAGCTGCCTCCTTTTGCTGAACCTTTTGTGCCTTAGCTGCCTCCTTTTGCTGAACCTTTTGTGCCTTAGCTGCCTCCTTTACCTTAATTTTCTGTGCCTTTACTGCTTCCTTAGCTTGTGATCGCATAGTTTGGATGTGATCTTTAAAAAGGATTTGAGTAATGTTAGTACAGTTCATTGTGATGAATGAAGAATGTAATGTATTGTAAAGAGTGTGTGTTGTTAAGATTTGCTGAAATTAAGAATACGTTATTATGTGTTTAAGATACTGAATGAAAATAGTTTCAAATTTTTTCAATTTTTTGAGAGATTACGATTCTTGAATCTCAATAAAAAAGGGGGTGTAGTATAACCCCTTTTTTATTTACAAATACACAAAATGTTTATGAGGTATTTATATCCACAATACGAACTTACGTGTTGATGTTCCCTGTATTACCGAATTGAATGTCATATTTGACATTCTACTGAGAATATTAGCTTCAATAGGATCATTAAAGCGATGCCAGTAATCAATGACAGTGTAAATAGGTACATTACAAGCATCTAAAACTGGTTTCACTTTTCCAGTCTTACTATAAATACTATATCTACCGGTATCCACGTTATCAAACTCTAAAGTGCACATACCATCGTATAGGTATTTGTAGCAGCCGTCAGTTTCACATCGTTTGAAATATTCATCTGCTTTAGATGCAAACGTCTTTGGAATAATGACCCATCTAAGCACGTCTTGAAACAAAGAGAAATATACAGTGGTTTCTTTTCTAAGATCGCGACACACGTCATTCGTCTTACCTGGTAGTGCATCTATTTCTTCTGGTGTCATCCCTTCGGTCTGATTCACAAAATAAACAGTACCATCACAAATGTCATCGAAATTCATTTCTAAAAACCGGTTTGCAAATTGCGATTGTTCTTCTTGATATAATTCCAACGTATTGTAAATATGATTTTTTATTTTTTTTTGTATATCATTACGTATCCAATAAGCATTCAGAACATTGTCAGTAAATTGTTTACTAGAGAAGACCGTGCGATATGTATCATCCCACTCACATACTTCCCTAATAAGATCGTCTGGTAAGGAGGTAAAGATATTAAACTTCCTTGGTACTGCTGCTATAGTAGCCATCGTGGTGGTTAAGAGATTGTTAAGATAAAATAGTACTACACGTGTTATGTGTGAATACTGAGACAAAATATGTACATTTTTTTTCAATTTTATGAGTTTTTTTTCTCTCAAAAAATCGAATAAATTAAGACGATTTTCAGTTTAGTATTTTCACCAACTTATTGGATCTA
>VMHT01063319.1_pt1 | contig 19722 bp, 17 predicted proteins | sample 4693611 | NCBI WGS metagenome assembly VMHT01 (sample SAMN12280063, study PRJNA550983) | marine metagenome | isolation source: seawater sampled from same location over 5 years 0.02-0.2 micron viral filtrate | place: USA: collected off the coast of southern California halfway between the port... ...
ACATACGTATCTTTTCTAATTTTATTGAATCAGGTAGTTTAAACCATAATATTAAAACATCATTGCCTTCCGCTCCAGTAGGGTTATATAATAACCTATCATGGTCAGGGTTTTCAGTAGCTGTATTACCATCAAATAAACATTCAAGAAAGAAAGCGGTATTTGAACTTATAGAATTATTTGACCTTATTTCATAAGTTTTATTGGTGGTGTCAGTCTTGGCTTTGAACCATGTATTTGTATTTTGTTGTATATTACTAGGCATATCATTGGGTTCTGGATATGTAACCGACATTTTTAATATATATATAACATATTTTTATATATTTATTTACCTTATTGAATTAAATACATTCTGGATTACTGGAATATAATATTTTTTTTAAAAAACCATTTGATTTTTCTTCTAATACTGTTTCTATACTATCTATCATTTCCTTTATCGTATTAAATACAAACAACTTTCCCTCATAATAATACTTATATATATCCAATTTTTCCAATATATCTATTTTTGACATTATTAAATCTGTTGTTCCCGACACATTTATTGCATATAACAACTTATCTACATTTAAATAATTTACTGTTCTCATTCGTCCTGTTGTTGTTCCGTATTCTTCTCCTGCTTTAGCTATACGTAATAACTCTTCATCATCGCATAAACTATCTGGAAAATCTGGGTCTTTTCCTACACGTGTATCATATATCTTTACAGCTCCATATATTTTTCTTATTTTTTGTGGAGGAAAACCTAAACTACATGCACTATATGGTAATGTATTACTACTGGTTACATACGGGTAATTTCCATAATCTATATCCAACCAAAAACCTTGTGCTCCCTCACACAATACCTTTCCGTATAACTTTTCATCCCATATATAATCTTGCAAATCTATTGAATAGTCTATAACCTGTTTTCCAGTTCTTGCATATTTATCTTTATAACACGGTCCTATTCCTTTTGCAGTTGTTCCTATTTTTGATGCATATTTTTTTTTATCTTCTTCTATATGCTCACTGGATACTACATGTGCCTTTGGCGACACCTTTATTAAATTTGTATCAAAACCTTTACTTTTTAAATATTCTATTTCTTGATAAAATGAATCTAAATTTATTACACAACCTGGACCTATTACCGATTTTATTCCATGAAATACTCCTGAAGGTATCAAATGTGTTGAATATTTATTACCATCTACATATATCGTATGACCTGCATTATTACCTCCTGCCCATCTACAAACAAAATCATAACCATTCTCCCTGCTTAATTGTGATACTATCTTTCCTTTACCTTCATCACCCCACGCTAAACCACAACATATATCTACAAATTCAATACTCATCTATTGAATTTATTATTAAAATATCTATATACCGTTTTCATTATATTTAGTTTATTCTCATTGCCTCATCTAACGGCAAGCAAAATTTTGTTTCGTCTAAATAATAACATATAAACGCTATGTATAAAATCAAATTATTATAGCTTTTTATAACTATATTTAAATTCATTATATATTTTATAATACTATATTATACCGTATGGATAAACTAATCATTTTACGTAATACTCTTATTGGAGGTGCATTAGCTGGATTTTTTTCCTATATTGTTTCTATCTATGATACCAATAATAATTATTTAAAAATTGCAGCATTTGCCTGGGGTATTCCCATGTTATTTTTCCTATTACTATTTATTGCATGGAATAAAAGCAGTTCTGCTGGTTTACATTTTACAAAACACGCACTTTTTGGTTCTTCTATTACTATTTTCACCATGATAATTACATTATTATTGTTTGACCTTGGCAAACTCCCAGTGGTTTATATTAATTTTCTTATATTATTTACAAGTTTATTTCTATACATCTACTTCAAAATGTATGAAAAATTCTAAAAAAACCTTCTAATACCATTTTTTCAAAAATTGCAATGACAACTCAAATATTATTTTAAAACTTTAAAATGATATTGATTTTTAACAAAAAATTTGAATGAAAACCTTTATTTTTACAATTATTGCACTGAATAAACAATTATTTTAGTCATTAATCGTTATTTTCACTATTTTTACACTCAACTTGCAATTATTTCGATGTCTACTCATTTTGAACACTATTATTTCAGTGAACTAACAAATATTTTGAGTATGAACATTTTTAAACACAATTATTTATGTATATCATATAATTATTTTCAGATAACACTGTTTTTTTATCCAATTTTTATACAGGTTCTCAAACTATTTTTATAAGAACTGTTTTCATTTTCATTTTGTTATTATGTTTTTTTATTTTTAAACAAATTCTACCCAATTTTTATTTTTATCTTTCAAAAATTCATTTCAACCATCAAAAAATCAAATTAAATATTGTCCTCATTTATATATTTATTTATTATAATATTAATTGTGTAAAATATAACTGGTATATTCGGTTGTCCTTTATAATTATACTCCCTATTATTTTATTTTTATGCGTGTCTTTATATTGTATTTTCAATTTATTCTACAATTGTTATTTTGCAATAGAAAGTCAAATCTATTTTGGAAAAATGGACATTTTTAAAATGTCCAATTTTGATATTTGGAATGAGAAAGTTGAACAGGAATTTCGTGATTTTTCACTTTAGACGATAATGCTGTGATTTTCATTTTTAATTTTTTAGTGTCGCTCCAACCTTTTTAATTTATATTTTGTCAGATAAATGATTTAAGCGATTTTCTGGAACTATTATATAATGTCAATAGTGCATCAAAAATCGCAAAAAATCGCAAAGAAATATGAATGTAAAATATGCAACTATAATACGAGTAATAAATATGATTATAATAAACATATATTGACTGCAAAACATAAAATGATGACGAATGATGCATATAATGCGACAAATATCGTCAAACCATCATCAAGTTTAATATATATATGTGATTGTGGTAAACGTTATAAATACAGACAAGGCTTATATACGCATAAACGTAATTGTTCCTATGATTATAGTTTAAGCACGAAAAATGCAACAAGTGAAAGTATTGATGTAGTTGATAATGAAAAAGTAATTCCAAATTATGCACAAGAAGAACCTGATATACAAGAAAAACAATTTAGTGAAACCAATAGTGATTATAAAAATATGTTTATTGAATTAATAAAGCAAAATGCAGATTTTAAATCATTAATTATAGAACAGCAAAAAGAGAATCAAACATTACAGAAACAACTTATTGATGTAGTCAAAGAAGGTAAGAATATTAATAGTAATAACACCATAAATAATAATAATCAGAACTTCAACTTAAATTTCTTTTTAAATAATACTTGCAAAGATGCTATGAATATGTCTGAATTTATAGAGAACATGGATGTAAATTTTAAAGACATTGAATATATTGGTAGAAATGGTTATGTAAATGGTATGACAAATATGATTTTATCTCGTATTAAAGACCTGGATGTAACGAAGCGTCCATTGCATTGTACAGACTTAAAACGAGAAACGATGTATATAAAAGATAATGATGAATGGAATAAGGATACGCCAGATAATACACAATTACGTAATATGGTCAAGATTGTTGCGAAGCATAACCAATATCAGTTCCCATTATGGCGTGAGAAACACCCAGCGAGTGATGATATGAATTCAGAAACATTCGAATTTTCGTTAAAAATGATTCAAAACATATTAGGTGATGTGGGAGAGGAGCATATAAAATTGGATAATAAAGTAATGAGAAATTTATCAAAGCATATATTGGTAGATAAGAATGTTTAATTATATTATTATTATTTTTTATGCGTGTCTTTATATTGTATTTTCAATTTATTCTACAATTGTTTTTTTGCAATAGAAAGTCAAATCTATTTTTCAAAAATGGACATTTTAAAAATGTCCACTTTTTATTTTTGGGATGAGAAAGTTAAACAGGATTTTTCTGATTTTTTACTTTAGAGCATAATGCTTTGTTTTTCATTTTCCAATTATCCAAATCACTGCATAACTTTTTTTTATAATTTACGATGAAAACAATTTAGGGACAAAATGTGTTCTAAAATTATAGAACATTATAGAATGAAAAAAATCCCCAAAAATCCCTCTTTTTTTTCATGTGATTTTTGCAACTATACAACGGGCAGTAAAAAAGACTATAATAAACATATATTGACACTGAAACACCAAAATAGAACAAATAGAACGGAAAAATCCCCAAAAATCCCCACTGCATTTCAGTGCGAATGTGGTAGGGCATATAAGGCAAGAAATAGTCTATGGTATCACAAGAAAACTTGTCAATTTAATATATTAAATAACAATATAGAGAGCGACTTTGTGTCAGATGATGATGACTCCATAGAAAAAGATGATAAGGTTTCGACAAATGTTATTATGGAGCTAATTAAGCAAAATACAGAATTTAAATCATTAATTATAGAGCAAGGCAACCAACTTCAAATACAACAACAAAAACATTATGAAGAACAAAAAATTAACAATGAAACCATTCAAAAGCAAACTGAAGCTATCAAAGAATTGGCGGCAACTGGCGGAACAGTTAATAATACAATCAATAATCAAAATTTTAATCTAAATTTCTTTTTAAATAATACATGTAAAGATGCAATGAATATGTCTGAATTTATCGAAAACATTAATGTAGAATTTAAAGATATTGAATATATTGGCAGAAATGGTTATGTGAATGGTATGACGAATATGATATTATCACGTATTCGTGAATTAGATATTACTAAACGTCCGATGCATTGCACAGATTTAAAACGAGAAACCATGTATATTAAAGATAATGATGAATGGAATAAAGATACACCCGATAATAAAGCCCTTCGAAATATGATGAAAATTGTAGCAAGACAAAATCAATATAAGGTTCCATTATGGTGCGAAGAACACCCAAGTAGTCAAAATATGGATTCTGAACAATTCGATTTTTGTATAGGAATGTTGAAAAATATATTAGGTGATGTAGGAGAAGAACAAATACGTTTAGATAAAAAGGTTATTAGAAATATATCCAAGCATATTACAGTTAAATAATTTCTTTCATTATAATATATAAATTATGATGAAATTATTATCTATTTTCGAAAAATTGTGGGGTAGTTTTAAACACACAAAATTATATATTTTAGTTCTTTCTATTATTGCATTTTCATTCATTTACATGATATTAGACGATAAACATTTTAGTGGTGTTAATTATGTAAAAGATACTATTAAAAAGGAGGTTATCAAAAAAAAGGTTGAAAAAGAAGTTAAAGATACACCTGAAATAACTGAAAACTTTTATTTATTTGAAAATAATGAATTAGAAACTGAAGCTAATGTTAGCAAAGAAATCGAAAAAGTAGCACAAAAAGCAAAACAAGAAGTTAAAGAAGAAGACTTAACAGTTGACAATTTAGATACATCTCTTTCGCAAAAATTATTCGACCGTGTATATTTTTCTATTAATACTTCTACTTTATTAGGCTATGGCGATATATTTCCTACCACAAACTTAAGTAAAACATTAGTTATGTGTCAATCACTATTAACTGTTTCCTTAATTGTATTATAATTTTAGAATTGATGCACAAATCCATTCGTTGTAATATTTCCATTTAATGATAAATCACTTCTCATAATACTTTTTCCAGTTATATCTATTATTCCTAATAAATCCATATTACCAGTTTCTCCAAATACTAATAATCCAGTATTACCATTATGTTTTACTTCTAAATCCCGGAAATTACCTTGTCTTGTTGCTGAAATAAAATTTACGTTGCCAACACTGTAATTTTGAGCACTTATTGTATGTGCTGTCACATTATTATCTTTCAATAGAACACTATCAATAGTTACACCTGTGCCACTTGTTTGCTCATTAATAGTATCAACCGATAAAGCACCAGTTAATTGCATATCACCAGTATCTCCAAATGCTAATAATCCAGTATTATTATTATTTTTTAGTTCTAAATCAGTAAAGCTACCTTGTGCTGATGCCGAAATTATATTTTTATTCCCAACACTATAATTTTGAGCACTTATTGTATGTGCTGTTACATTATTATCTTTCAATAAAACACTATCAATAGTTACACCTGTATTTGTTATTTTTTCATTAATAGTATTAACTAATAGGTCTTGAAAAATACCAGAACCATCTATTGCATAGATTCCACCATTTCTATTTATAATATGACCACCACTTACATCAATAAAACCTTGAAAAAATGAGTTATCAAAATTATTTGCTTGATTTGTTGTAGGCCAAACCATTTTATATTAATAATATATAAATATAAAATAATTATTAATATATAAATGAATATTGCATGTGGTATTATGTATGATAATTCTGGAAAAATATTAATGGGATTACGAAAGGAAAATGGACCAAATCCAAATTATTGGGAATTTCCTGGCGGAAAGCAAGAAAATAATGAAACTATTGAAGAATGTCTACATCGTGAATGGAATGAAGAATTAAATTTAGAAATTGATATTCAAAAAAAGGTATATACTACCGAATATAATAATATTATTTGTCATTTCTTTATAGGTAAAATAAAAAATATCGGAAAATTAAGAGTAAATGTTCATCAATATATAGGCTTTTATGAAAAAAAAGATATATATAAATTGCGTTTATTTGAAGGAGATTCTATTGTATTGGATAACATCTAATTTTTATACCTTTGAACATTTAAAACACCAAATTTAACTATTTTTTAGACGAAGTAATATTTTGTTTCGCCAATAATCTATTAAAAGAATATCTGGATTAATATAATTATTAGACTCATTATATCCTATAATTTTTGGTTCATTTATCATTTCTATAATATTATCTATATCTGAATATATCATATTATTTCCAAATATTTCTCTATAATTTATATTAGATATTGGAATCGAATTTAAACCAATACATTCATAATGACGATAACAATCATCTCTATCGCCACTCGTAGATATAGTAAATTTACTTTTCAAAATATTATTTAAGTATTCAACGTAGGATATAGGTTTATTTTTTACACTATTAAATATTGGATGTCTTCTAATATGATTTGTAGGAAGATGACCATGTAATCTAAAAGGTGAATTAAAGCATAAATTAGTTTTTGTATCAATATTTAAAATTTTATTGTAATTTTTCTTTGTAAAATCAATGTACTTATTAATTGTATTATGTTCTATTCCATATGGAAATGCCATATATTTATTATGATTTTCATAAATAGGATTTTGTGATATCCATAAAATAATTTTATTATTGTTAATAAATTCATCTGTTATTTGGTTTCTATTAATTTGAGGTAAATGCCATTGAGATGTTATTACTATAATTTTACAATTTATTTGTGGTAATATATTATTAACGAATATATTAAATAAATCCACTTGAACCTGAATGATATCTCCTTCTTTTATTTTATCAAAATTTTTATTTTCATATAAATCATTTGTATTTTCATTGAGTAATTCCTTTATATTTTTATTTATATATTTATAGTTCCATTTATATAATTCTGTTGAAAAATGATGATCACATATTAAATAAGGTGTTATTGGTGTTATAATATATTTTAAATAATTTAAATTATCATCATTATTCAATATCTCAATAAATCTACTGGTTTCAAATAAAGTATTTGACATATGAATATATAAACGTATATTTTTATTTCTTTTCCAATTATATTATATAAATCTGGATTAAGTCGGTGTTTTAAATGTTCAAAGGTGTAAAAATATATATTTTGTTTGTTATTTTCTATATTTATAGAACAAATTTATTCATTACAAGATATTATTCTTAATAGCACAAATACTATCACTATTAATAATCAAATAGATGAAACTGTTGCATCAAAATTCATATATGATTTAAATATTATGAAACGCCATAAAAATGAAATTTTTGTTTATTTAGATACACCTGGTGGTTCAGTAGAAAGCGGAAATAAAATATTAATGGAAATCCAAAAAAAAATATATAATTTCATTATATAGTATGAAAATTCCTACTGATTTAAAATTATACAATAAAACAAAAAAAAATATATATAAGAAATATCCGAAACATAGTGCATATAGAAGTGGAATATTAGTGCAAACATATAAAAAATCGTTTAAAGATAAATATGGAAACAAAAGTCCTTATATTGGAAATAAAACTTCCAAGGTAGGACTTGCCAGATGGTTTAAAGAAAAATGGGTTAACCAAAGAGGCGAAGTTGGATATAAATTTAAAAATGATATTTATAGACCGAGTAAACGTATTACTAAAAAAACTCCAAAAACTCATAAAGAAATATCTAATAAACAATTAAAAAGAGCAAGAACCGAAAAATATAGAAAAGGAAGGGTATTTCGATTTTACAAAAAAATTGATTAAAATTATATTTTTTATTATACAAATATAATTTTGAATATGTTAACTCGTAGTCAAAGTAAAATTAACCGTGTATCCTTTAATGTCGTGATTGATTTTGATGAATCAAGTCGTGAATGGAATAAAAATAAAACCTATTTAGGTAATGGAACATATGAATATAAACCAGATATTACGTTAAGAAATGGTAAGATTTGTGGTCAACAACCTGATTCCAAATTACGTCGTTCTTCCAGACTATCTAATCGCTGAATATAATCATGACAATCACTTAAAAATAATTCATCATGTTTTGGGGCAATTTCTGTATATCTACCGCAAAATAATGTTTTCATTATCTCATTTAAAATAGAAATATCTACTTTCATATTTAATAATTCGCCAGTTTTTACATTGTATAACTTGAATTTTTTTTCATGTTCTCTATCTTTGTTTTTTAATTCCCATATCCATGCATAAATTGCGAGTTGCAACATATGTTCTGTTGTTAATTTTGAACAACATTTTAATTCCCATACTGTAGTTTCTGTAATTATATCAGTTCTTGCTGTAAAACGAAACACTTTATGTTCTATAAATTTTTTAGTAAATTCATCTATATATTTATGACTATTATCATCTGATGCATGTATTAAATATTCTTCTATCTTTGGACGTTCATTCTGACAATCTGGACCAATTACATTTCGAAATTCTTCTTTACATTGCTCTGCGATTTCATCTTCTAACCAATCATATTCTGTTATCTGTTTTAATTTAAAATATAAAGATTCTTGTATCGCCAAATTTATATTTGCCATATATAAATAATCTTTTACTGATTCTATTTCTTCTGGTAATTTATCTATCATTTCTTGTAAGAAACTTCGATTATTTTGCCTTATATTATCCAGATTCATTTCTATTAATTCATATAATATACTATCTTTTGTTTTGTTTACTCGAGAACCTGACCAAACATATCGTAAAAAATCATAATAAATACATGGTATTGCTATTCCATTTATATCACTTATTTCTTCATATTGCCCCGTTTTTGTTTGAATTAATGGTGCCATTTCTATATTATATGATTCTGGGTTCTCAACTATGAATATTTCTTCTAATAATGCACATATATGTTGATAACCTTCCTCTGGAATAAACTTAATCAAATCTGTAGGTGTTGTTTTTATTGTTGTTTGTATTTCTGCTTCTTCACTTATTTGAAATAATGTTTGATGTTGACCACGAAACTTAATATATGGCTCTTCTTTCATTTCTATGTGGTTTTTTTTGATAAAATCGATTGGTCTGTCATCAGGTTTTGAATTATTTTCGAGAACATATAACCCATTTTGTGCACGTGTGCATGCAACATAAATTGTATTTGGACATATATCACGAGGTAAATTTCGTGCATAATATTTAAAATAAGAGTGGTCCATGCCTATTACAAATACATATTTCCTTTGTCTACCCTTCACGCAATGAAATGTCGAGAACACCACCTTCCCATCTATTACTCTTTGGTCTATATCACTACTTTCTAACATTGGAACATGACAAGATATGTTTTTTTCTACTAACATGTTCTCTAATTTGCGTATATTACTTCGTTCTCCTTTTACAGAAGGTCCTAATACAAATATATCACTGGCTTTTACACCCATTTCGAATAAACGACATATTTCTGCATATACTATTTTTTCACTATTATGACGTGAATTTCGAATATAATGAACTGGTTCATCATCTCTACATGAATTCATTCTATCCTCACCAATGAGAACATTGTTTACAAACTGCCGTATTTGATTTGTTATTCTATATGACATTTTCATTGTGCACGTTTTAAATTCGTTGGTTCTCAATAATGGATGTTTTTTCCATATTAAATCTGCAAATGTTAAATACCGAATATCAGAACCTTTAAATTCATATAATCCTTGCATATAATCACCCATAATTAATAACTGAACTGGAGAACCCATATCAAATATATACTTGCACATTAATTGAAAATATAAATAGGTCATATCTTGACTTTCATCGAGAACCAAAAGGTCTATTATTGGTATTTTTTTAATTGGTTTGACATTATTTACTATTATTTTTCGTATTTCATTGTCCACATGTGCCTTTTCTGAATAATAACATACAGCCAAACTATGAAATGTATGCACATTTATATTCTCTAATTGAGAACTTTTGATTTTTTCTCGAACTTCGAACTTTAATGACTTATTATATGTCATTTGTAAAATATCTTTATCTGGAAACTCTTTTGCTAACGATAATATTATTGTTGTTTTTCCAGTTCCAGCTACAGAATCCACTACTATATTAGAACCTGTTCTTACTTCATTTAATATATTTTGTTGCTCAAAACTTAAAATCATATTTAACTTTTGAGAACCTGTGTAAAATAACTATATATTATAGATATTTTATATATATATTGTTTTTGCAAATGTTTTAAGAATTATTGTATCTGTATATTATAAATGGTCTCACGTAAAAAAATACATAAATGTAATAATAAAAAAACTAAACGCAATAAAAAAATAAAAGGTGGAGAACCTACATATAATGATAATATTTTAGGTAATTTTATGAAAGCAATTGAAGTAAATGAAGCAGAAACTGTTAATTATATAATTAATACATACCCTAACATTGTTAATGCAAGATATAAAATTATTGATCATGTATATGATGAAGAAGAAATTATTGAAGAACACATTTCATATACAACGCCTATTTATGTTGCAATAACTGCGTATTTAGAATCTGATGACCATGATATTGAAATAATTGAAACATTATTCGAAAATGGGGCTACTAATATAACAGAAGATACAAATTTATTACTAACTATTACAAGTTATCAAATTGTGAGTAAATCATATAAACCGCATCTTGATTTAATTAAACTATTACATAGATTCTTTCAATCTAAAAATATAGATTTTACTAATTTAACTGAAAAAAGTGATAGAAATCACTACCGTGCTATTCATTATGCTATTTATATTATGTCCGTTAATTACCATGATGATATGCATATAGATTTTCCAGATAAATATGCTGTTGAATATTTAAAACTATTTATAGAATTGTTTAAACCTAATTTTAATATTAAAAATTATGATGGTCAAACTCCATTACATACTATATGTAATTATACTCGCTATAGTATATTTCATGAAATATATAATATGGTAGAACCAGACCCAAATCAACCTGATTATGACGAATTATTAGATAAATATAAAAAATATATTCGAGAACGTCAAAAAATTGCTATGGATATATTTAAAATTGTATTAGATAATACAAAAAATGTAAATATCAGAGATAATTTGGGTTATACGCCTTTTCAATTTATTTCTGCACTTACAATACAAGGCATTAAAGATAATATTATAGAGCAATTACGTGAAAAGGGTAGCTACCCAATAAATACAGATGATATTAGAAAAATATATGAGATATTAAATATTAAAAATGATGCAAAAGAAAGACCTATTTTTGGAATTACTACTGAAATAGATATGCAAGAAGAAATATTCGATTTTAATACACTTGAAGAACAAAGTGTTAATTCTATTATAAATGCGTCAAATGATAATATTATATTTAAATATGGGGTGTCTACTATATTTTGTAGTTATGAACAATTATTAAATGCATTAAATAATCTATCAAATATTTTATATGAATGTAAATATCCTAATAGCACCATCAATATTTATGAATATCCTCGAGGTAAAAAACATTTATTTTTTAATATGCGTTCTATTGGATTAACTAATCAAATTATTCCTGTTGGACAATTAATGTCATTATTAGAAAATATACAACGTCGAAAAAATAATGGTGAAAAAATTAATAATCAGATATTTGTATTACAAACTATTGAAACCATTGATACTGCAGTCGTTTCTGTAAATGTAATTAAAGGTGGTTCTTGGGTAAGTTCAAGCCATTGTCAAGAACCAATAACTGTAAATAAATGTGAAATTAATTATGTTATAAATAATAATGCAGCTAATGATAGTTATTTGGTATTTAATGACCATTTACATTCTAATACAGATGTTAATTCATTAAATTTATTAGAAGGATATACACCAGAAGAGATTGCAAATTTGCGAAATGAACATGCGTCAATTATACAAAACAGCACTTCATCGCTTGCACGAAATGCATCTATAATAGCTCGTCCATCATCACCAGTTAGTATAGCATCAGCAATTAGTGCAGAAACCACGTCAACTATGATTGATGATGAAACTATGAATATTAATGATGATGATGAAACTATGATTGATGATGATGGTTCTGTTCATGAATTAAATGATGATAGTATGGATTTTTCATTCGGAGGAAAGAAAAAACCAAAGAAAAATACAAAAAAATTAAAGGGTGGAGAACCTACATATAATAAAGAAGTTTTAGGTTTTTTTTTAAAGTTAATTGATTCTAATGATATAAGAACTGTAAATCAAATAATAGATAGACACCCTGATATTATTAATGCAAAAAAATCAACCAGTGGTGGTAAAGTACAAAATACTCCGTTTATAACAGCAATTCGAGCATATTTTAAATCTGGTCAAATAGATTTTGTTGATGATGTTTCTGAACTTTCTGATAATGAGATTTCTGGTGGTGATGTTGATAAACATTATAGTACTGATATGATTAAAATGTTATTATATAGACAGGATAATAATAATAAACATATAGGTGTTAATATTGATTCTACCGATAATCAAGATTTTTTATATTTAATTGTAAAGTTTTTGCATTTGAAAAAAACATATAAATATAACTTAGATTTAATTAAATTATTGTATCAATATTCTCAAGATTTTAAAAATATAGATTTTACTAAGTTTAATATGGGTTACGAAACAGAAATGAAATCATATAAAGATCTTCTTCACTTACCTCTTATATATTATAGACCTGTTGCTTTGGCAATTTATATCATGAGTTTTCCTAATGATAACTATAATCGATATACTGGTTTTCCTGATGAATATGCTGTTGAATATTTAAAAATATTAATAAATATGTTTAAACCTAAATTCGATGAACATTATGTTGTTGGAATTCATATAGACAAATATAAAGTTATAAAAAATTATCCATTACATCTTATATGTAATTATACTAACTATGGTATATTTCGTGAAGTATATAATATACCTGCACCACACCCTGAAAATCCTAACTATGACAATTTAATAGTTCAATATAGGAAAGAAATTCAAGAACGTAAAGAAAGAGCTATGAATATATTTAAACTTATATTAGATAATACAACAAACGTAAATCTTGAAGATGACAGAGATTTTACGCCAATTCAGTATATTTCCGCACTTCCAATACCAGATATTAAAGATTCTATTATCAACAAATTAATTGAAAAGGGTAGCGAACCTATAGATGTAGGCTCTATTTACAATGTATATGATATATTAGGTATAGAATGTTTGATTGGACTTACTAGTAAAGTTATTAAAGGAATCACAACTGAAATAGATTTACAAGAAAAAATATATGATCTTATTGATGGAGAAGATAAAACTATTAATTCTATTATAAATGAGTCTAATCATAATATTATATTTAAACATGAAACATCTTCTACATTTTGTAATTATGAACAATTGGTAAACGCATTAAACAATCTATCAAATATTATGTACGAATGTAAATCCCCTGGTCGTATCGCGGTTTATGAATATGATATAAAGAGAAATGATAAAAGGATTTTATTTTTTAATATGCGTGCTATTGGATTTACAAACCAAATTGTTCCAGTGGAACAATTATTAACGTTATTAAGAGATATAGAATTTGAAATAGAATATAATAAAAAAATTAATAAAAATAATCGAATATTTGTATTACAAACTGCTGAAAAAATAGATTCTGCATTAGTTTCTGTAAATGTGCTTGAAGGTGGTTCTATGGTAAGTGCAAATCACTGTCAAGATTTAGTATCGGTAGACAAATGTAATATTAAATCTGTTATAACAAATAATGATGAAAAAATAGACAGCACATTAGGTTCTGATAATATAGATATACAAGATGATATTGAATATTCTATTGTACGATACCCTTCAAATAGCACAAGAAAAAGGAATAGGGAAGAAGCCCAAATTGGTGGGGAAAAAATAAATAAAACTATTAGAAAAACGAAAAAAAATAAAAAAACAATTAAAAAAAGAAAGAAAAATACAAAAAAATTGAAAAAAACGAAAAAAATGAAAAGAAAGTTATAAAATAATAAAATTTATATGTAAAATTATATTATTTATGTTTTTTACGAGTATAATGTCCTCCTCTTTGAAATTGTTGTCTGAAACTTTTACTATATTTTATTGCTCTTAACAAACGTTCTTGTCTTTTTGCTTTACTTTTAGTAGTGCATTTTGCAAATACTCTTTTGGTTTTTTGATTATATACTTTATAACAATTTTTGTTGCGTACTTTTCTGGTTTTATATGGCATGATTTATACTATAATTATAAAAAAATTATAAATCATACATCATCTTTAATTTTAAACAAAAAGAATAATTTGAATTGTTCATTTGTAATACACGGCCATGTTCATCTAATAAACGTATTCGTAAACGTTGAATATCTACTGGACCAAAATACATACGAGGTTCTGAAACCAATTCAAAATTGTTGTCTGTTAATAAATTAAAACGTGTACCTTTTACTGATATACGAGCTAAAATATCAGTATTCATTATTGATTCATTGAATACGCTAATAAAATTACTATTTGAATTATTATTAAAATCATCTACCGCTAAATATAAATATTTTGTCGAAGGTTCTATAATGGTTTCAGCATTATAAAAATTATCACCATGATATAATGGTTTGGTAAACCCTAAATTCCAACCAAATTTTGTATATAAACTACTATTATCTACTTCTCCTGTTTTCGTTTTTGAAAAATCCAGAATTATTTCTTTTATATCTATTAACTCATTTATTCTTGCTCCTAAAGTTACTCTTCTACTTCCAGAACCATTTTCATTAATATCTAATTTAAATTCAATAAATGAGAACACATCATGTAATTCTGGTATTTCATGTTCTATTATATTTCCACTTGCATCTTTATTTAATAAATTACCACTTGCATCCATACCGTATAAAGAAGGGTCTATTGCTACTCCATTTGAATCTACTATATTACCACTTAAATCCATGTAAAAATTAGTATCTTGCACAATTACTTCACCAGGTTTATATAACATATAATTTAAAGTGTCTATTAAATCGGTTTCTGTATAATTTCCATCTGGAATAATGATTGTACGCATACATTCCTTTATATCATCTGAAATTGCAGGTTGTGTGTATTTTAATAATATTTGCATATAGTTATTTCCATAATTATCTGATATTCCATAAAATGATACTGGTAATTCTATTGCTGATAATTCCATTGATACCACTTTATTTAACCGTGTAGGTAATTGTATTACAATATCTGAACTATTTGTATTATGAAAATTTGTTCGAAATCTGGTATCTATATTTAAACATTTAGTTAATACTCGAGTATTTAATGGATTTAAATTTCCAGGTAAAAATTCTCCTGGTTGCGTATACATATATTCTGTTTTAGGACGTTCTATTAAATTCTCCTGACGAGGATTTGGAACTTTGTATACTGGATTTTCTATGGTATCTAATTTATAATTATTTGGAACTGTAGTAGGAGTATTATTTTGTATTGGTTTACATTTTGTATCAATTAACCATTTTTTTGCAGAATTTAAAAATTCAAACAAATCGCGTTTAAATCTTTTATCTACATGACCACTTTTTAATAACTGTTCTCTTATTTGAGTTTCTTTTAATTCAATATCATCTACTGTATATACAGTTTTCTTTTTTAATTTAAAAAATTTTTCAATATCATTTATACTATAATTATTAATATCTAAATCCAAATTTTCCATTACTTATAGTATCAATCTATATAATTTTAAGTGATTATGTGTAGAAGATAAATTAATTTTAAATTGTAAATATTTCTTTTCACCCTATTATTTATATAACAATAATAATGTCATCAAGTGATTATACAAATTTAAGAAGAATAAGACATGTATATTACCCTACATTAAATACATGCAATACTAATCATACTCATGCTGCACAACCAGTTTACACTGTTCCTACTACTAATCAATGTTATGTTACACCTCATACACATAATAATTGTAATACTGTAGCCACTACTTCCAATCATTGCAATTGTGCTAATACTGTAGCCACTACTTCCAATCATTGCAATTGTGCTAATACTGTAGCCACTACTTCCAATCATTGCAATTGTGCTAATACTGTAGCCACCAATCATTGTAATTGTGCATGCAATCAACCTCAATTATGTGCTCCTGCCCATTCTCATGCATTAACTACTACTAATTGTTGTCAAGATATAGTTTCTGTTCCTGATATGTGTAATACACATTTACCCGATAAAACTACTATGTCTATGTCAGTAAGAGAATATCTATTAACACCTACTTTTTTTGGTTCTACCACTTTTACTATTGATTGTAATTTAGCATTTTCTAAAGGTATGAAAGTTATATGTACCCAAGATTTAAGTTCTAATAACTATTTTGAAGGAGTTGTATTTAATTATTATGCACCTACCGGTGAAATTACTGTATATCAATTAGCTAAAGTTAATGGTTCATTTGCGAATCCAAGCAAATATATTGTTTCTCTTATTCCTGCATTCCAAGAAATTGATTTATTAAGAACCAGAATGGAACAAGTCTATTTTAAGGTATTTGGTATTGATATTAGTGGTCCTACTGCACCTGCTACTGGTGGTGGAGGCACCACAACACCTACCGTAGATGTTACTACTGAAGATACACAATTAAAAGGAATGTTTAATTATTTCTTTTCTGAAGATATTTCTACTGATTCCAGTTATGCTGCTACTGAAACATATTTAACTACTAAAATTAATGAATTATACACATATTTCTTTGATATTAATTTAACAACAAATACTACTTTTAATCCTAATAATAATGGTATTGCGTTAGATACATTAGCTAACAAAGTTCAACAATTAAATTTATATTTCTTTGGTAATAAAGATGTAACAACATATACCAGTTAAATTATTAAACCTTTATTTAATAATTTTAGCAAATTACTACCTTATTTTTTATTATTTAACATATTTAATTTTATATACCTATATAATATATTTATCGAATGAGTAAAACACCTATTACTAATCTATCTATTGCTTCCACTGGTTTTTTAAAAATCGGTGATACTCAATTAACAGAAACTAATTTATCAGTTTTAAGTGGACTTAATAGCACTACTCAAATCACTGGTCCTACTGGTGCTGCTGGTGTTGCTGGTGCTGCTGGTGTTGCTGGTGCTGCTGGTGCTGCTGGACCTTTAGGTGCTACTGGTGTAACTGGACCACGTGGAAACCGTGGATTCACTGGACGTGAAGGACCTGTTGTATTTGGTGCGACTGGTGCAGATGGACCCGCTGGACCTACTGGTGCAGCTGGTCCTGATGGTGTAGCTGGTCCCCTTGGTCCTACTGGTCCTTCTCAAGGTCCTGTTGGTCCTACTGGTCCTGTAGGTGCAGTTGGTCCTTCTGGTGGACCTACTGGTCCTGTTGGTGGTGCAGGACCTACCGGTGTTGCTGGTGTTGCTGGTCCTGCTGGTCCAGTTGGTCCTGTCGGTCCAGTTGGTCCTCAAGGACCAAGCGATGGACCTACTGGACCACAAGGTCCTCCTGGTTTGCCCGCTGCATTAGGTTATTTACCCCAAGATTATGCCACTTATTCTGACCCACTATACCTCGGTCCTATGCCTGCTGATGGACATTTTTACTATGCAAAGAACAGTGATGAAGATATGTTTTTATACATGTTTATTAAAAATCCTAATTATGACCGTTCATTTAATGTTGCAGCCATTAATTTAAATGCATCTAATCCTACAAATCCACTACCTTCAACAAGTCCTGGTATATGGAGAATTACGCAATTACAATTAGCTCCCGAAAATGTTACACCCATATTCTCTGAAGAATTTTATTACCCTTAAGTTAATTAATTTGCATTTTATTATTATTTTCAATAATAAATTGTTTGTATAAATTATACAGAATGTCTGATAATTCTGTTACTGCTTTCGTGAACGACGTTTCAATCAACAGTGGTTTAACTGTTGGAGGCGATGTTTCGTTAAATAAGGGTTTTAACGTAAAAGGAACTTCTAATGTTGACGGGTTAGTTAATTTTAATAACACCGCAATTTTTAATAACTTTTGTATTTCCAACGCTACAAATCAATTCGATGGTAATAGCACATATAATGGACAAGCTACTTTTACTGATAAAATTACTTCCAAAGATATGACCATTACTGGAGTTTCTGTTTTTAAGAAAGATGCTACATATCAAGGAAATGCTCAAGTTTACAACGATTTTACTGTTGTTAATGGTAATGCCAGTATTAAAAGAAATTTAAATGTTTTACAAGGTAATGTTAGTGTTGCCAAAAATTTAAATATTACTGGCACCTCTGTTTTTACTGGTGATGTTTCTATGATTAGTAATCTTGATATTTGTGGAAATCTTAATATTCCTGATGGTTCTATTCCTGCTAAAGCTGTTAACTTCGTATCACCCCAATTAAATGGTGTTGTAGATGTTAGTGGTCAATTCCTTGTTTCTGAAAAGATGAGTATTAGAAATAATAATCCTGTTGTTTCATTGGATTTAAGTGGTTGCACTGATGCTATTAGATTACCCGTTGGCACTACTGCTGACCGACCATTGAGTGATAGTGCTGCACAACAAGGTTATATTCGATATAATTCTGATACCAGTCAATTTGAAGGTTTTGGAGCTGGCAATGCTTGGGGTTCTTTAGGAGGAGTAACTGATGTAGACAAAGATACATATATTACCGCCGAAGATACCCCTGGAGTTGATAATGACCAACTCAAATTTTATACTGATGGCACTGAAAGACTTCGCATTGATGCTTCTGGTAATGTAGGTTTAGGAAATCAATCTCCTTCTGTTTCTTTGGATTTGAGTGGCTGCACTGACGCTATCAAATTACCCAAGGGAACTACTGCAGAACGCCCTACCAGCAGTGCTACTGACCATCAAGGTTATATCCGTTTTAACACCGAAACCAGTCAATTCGAAGGTTTTGGAGCTGGCAATGCATGGGGTTCTTTAGGTGGAGTTACTGATGTTGA
>VMHT01144857.1_pt1 | contig 19718 bp, 13 predicted proteins | sample 4693611 | NCBI WGS metagenome assembly VMHT01 (sample SAMN12280063, study PRJNA550983) | marine metagenome | isolation source: seawater sampled from same location over 5 years 0.02-0.2 micron viral filtrate | place: USA: collected off the coast of southern California halfway between the port... ...
CTCGATTTGTTCGCGGATTGATGATAATCGCTCAGCATTCGCTACCATGTCTGCACGAGTTGTCGCTTCTTGATTGGAGAGTGTCTCAAGTTCGTTTCGAAGCGCTTCACTGCTCTGGGTATCACCCAGTGCTTTGGCCAATTCAGACGCTCTTTCACTGAGTTGATGCTCAAGTTCACTAACCCTGCGAAGAAGTCGACCTGCGCGTTCTTCAGCCTGCTCCATGCGTGTTCTTGATTCCGAGACGGTGACTTGTACGCGATTGAGTTCATCGTTCTTTGATTGAATGGTTTCGACTTGCACGCCTGTCGATTGTTTGATCTCATCGAGTCGAATCATTGCTTCCGTTCGATCTTTCTCTGCATCTTGTAATTGACTGGTCAACGTTGCGTTAGTGCGCATGAGCGAATCTGCGCGTCGCTCGGATTCTTCTAAGCGACGACGCAAACCTGAGTCTACGCCTGACAAGGGAGCAACACTTGGGAGTGTTTGTGCCGTTTCTTGGCCACCTACATGGATGCTTAGTTTGGAACGAACAACACGCACTTCACTGAGTCCAATTTCAAAACCATACATGTTGTTCAATCGCAACAACATGGACTCACGGCGTTTTTCGGAACGTGTTCGAACAGTTGAAAGTGTTTCAACGAACTGTTGTAGTGTGAAGTTCTCAACATCTCCTGTTGAAGACGAAACCATTGTCCCTGAGGCGAGTCGGTGGAGTTTCAAGACACGCTTACTTTCAGTTAATCCCTGCATTGCATCGTCAAAGGACTGTCCGTTCGCAGCCATTCCAACCGGAAGGCCATTGTTGAGCGCTAGGGAAACTGCCTTGTCACTTGCTCCTGCTTTGAGGTGGCCAGTGACTCGTTCTTCAAGTGCGGCAGTGAGCATAGACATGACCGCATCGGCACCTCCTTTACCTTCACGTAGAACAAACCCGTCGGGCAAGGTAGCAGATCCTTCTGCGTAGGTTCCAATCTCTCCATCGAGTTTTGCTGTGACATCGGTTAGAAGTCGGGCATGGTTTGCATCAAGTTCGGTCCAAATTGCAAGGACAATACTGCTGCTTGAAGCGAGAAGCAAGGAGGCATCTCCCATGTTCAATGAGGCGTAGCCATTTCCATCTCCGCCGAGTTTACTTTGTTGTTCGTCCATGGCACTCGATAGAGACGCTACAGTAGCCGAAAGTTCCTCAGGCTCACCGGGGAGTTTACCCATACTGTCAATGATAATGCCTTGGTCTGCGGCTAAGGCACCTTGGACGTGTTCGTAATCTGAGAGCGCCTGGAGTACTGCAGATATGTTTCGTGCAAACAAGCGATCTGTGAGTGCATTATTTGCACCAAGGCCTTGTGTATCTGCTTGAAATTCGAATGCTTCTGGCAAAAGGGCCGCAATATCCGCAAGGCCCTGCAAGGAGCAAGAGGATGCAACCAGGCGATGTTGGTTCTTTTCGGCTTCTTCAAGAGCGGTGCGAGCGTCTGCTCCGCCAAGAAGTTTCGTAGCACTTGCTCCCTCACAAAGCCAACCTACGATGCGTCCAGCGCGTACCAATCGGTGGCCAAATGGCGTTTTACGGCGCCCGATCCAGGTTGTGATGAACCCGTGTTCGAAGGGCTGAATGCTTCCAGAGGAAACATCCAATTCATCATCAATTCGTTCAATGTGTGGTAAGTCAAACATCATATCACCTGGGCCTGCTGAGCGTTCCATTCCTTTCGAAGGCGTTCGAGTTCGTATCTCCAAACACCTTTCTTGCCGTCCTTTCCTGAGAGGTGGACAAAGAGATCGTTGCTAAATCGATCGTGGAGAGTTAAACGCCGGCCTTCGGCCCACGCCTCAAACAATTGGCCGAGACCAAGGTTTGTCGCAATCGATGAACAAGATGCCCATTCCTGCTGTTGCTCTCCCATGGTATCAGGCCATTTCGACGTGGCCTGAATAACGTTGCCGAATTGATCGGACAAGCGAACATGGTTTACCCCATCAAGTTCGCAGAGTTGGGAAAATAACCGGTTTAGCATGCTAGCCCAAACCCCTTGACAACAACGTGCCATTCAAGAACTTTCCCGAAACTCTTCCCCCGTAGGGGGATTTGGCGCCTAAAATCAAAATTCCAACTGCAAATATGTAAAACGCCGAGCGCGGATGCCTAATTGTCTATCAACGTCCGCGCACTTGTAGAGGGTTGAAACGTAGATTTAAAAAAATAAATCCAATTGAAAATTAAAAAAATCAATTGAAAAATTAAGAGCGCATCACATTCAATCGGAGGCGTTTAATGGAGGTGACGTGACGAAACGATATGGCGGAGTCCACCCAGAGTCCATTTCAAGCACCAGCTTGCGATGTTTGTGGGAAGGATGCTGTGATTGAACAAGCGTACTCTGGTCGCATATTGTGTGGTCATCACCTTGAAAAGTCCATTCGTAAAAAGGTAGCAAAGGAGTTGCGAAAGCAGTTGCACCTTGACAAATCCAAGCCTACCACCGTCTTTGTAGCAATTTCAGGTGGAAAAGATTCGGCAGTTTTGCTGACCATGCTGGTCGAGTTAATCGGTATGCGTCGAGATGTTCGAATTGTAGCGGGTTGTGTGGATGAAGGGATCGATGGATACCGGCCACCTTCCTTACAGTGCGCTATCGATTTGTGTGATGCACTTGGGGTTGAGTTCATTTCAACGAGTTACGAAGACCTCAGTTTCCATCAAATGGATGAAGTTGTGAAACGGTTACCGGTCGTAGCTGAAACCAATGAAGGTGCCTCGATGATGCCATGTTCGTACTGCGGTGTATTTCGTCGCCAGGGTATCAATGCTCTCGCCAAACAAGTCGAAGCAGATGTGGTTGCACTTGGGCATAACTTAGACGACATGGCTCAAACAGTGTTGATGAATATGACCAACGGTGATATTGACCGCACGTTACGACTTGCACCACATACCGATGCGCCTGTTGATGGATTGCCTCCGCGAATCGTTCCATTGCGCTGGATTCCAGAACAAGAAATTCATTTGCTTGCAATGCATAAGGAACTACCACTTCATCACGAGGAATGTCCATACGCACAAGGTGCACTACGATGGCGATATCGAGATATCGTTGCTCAACTCGAGCAGGATGTCCCAGGTACACGTCACAGTTTAGTTCGAATGTCGGACAACATCAAACAAGTCGCTCGACAGGAAAGGCCACCTGTACAGTCCCACCCAATCAAATGCCAACGATGCGGTTCTCCAACATCAGGCTCAACATGCAAAGCATGCGATATGCGAGACTTACTCGATGTTGATTTAGAGTAAGTTGTGAATCAACTCGTCCATATTTTGCGGCCGACCACAGTAATGACAACGCAACGCCAGTGGATCTGTTTTCGTGACCTTTAATCGATGTGCTAGCGGTTCCCGAGGGTTTTGTGTGATGCAGTTAGAAAAGGTACATCGAACTACATTACGTACCTCTTCGCCCAAGTTTACGTTCAACTTCTCTGCTACGGAGTATGCTCGAATGATTGCAATACTCGATTCGGGGGCAACCAATGCCAATCGATCAAGTTCGGATTGCGTGAGTTCACGGTCTTCGACTTTGATGATGTCTTTCGCACCCATTTTCTTTGAAGGGACATTCATAACCAAGGAAACTGGAACCGATGTATCTGCTGAAAGGCTGAGCAATTCAACGACTTTGAGCGCCTGTCCAGAGGGGATGTGGTCGATGACAGTACCGTTTCTGATTGCCGTAACTCTTCGCATGTTGTGTTCTTCAGCCATCAGGCCTCACCTCCCTGGATCGTAGCAGGAACTTCAATGTCAAGCAACCGACAAAGCAACGACATACGGGCTACAACGCCATTGAAGGCTTGTTCAAAATAACGTGCGTGTCGAGTTGCATCAACGCTTGGATGTATCTCATCAACACGTGGCAAAGGGTGCATGATGATCATTTCCGACTTTACGTTTCCAAGGTCTCGAGCATGCAGTTTGTATGCTCCAGCCACCTTGGCATATTCGTCTTCATCAGCAAATCGTTCCTTTTGGATTCGAGTCATGTAAATGACATCTGCTTGGTTGATGTTGCCAAGTAGATCTTCTGTTTCGGTTACATCAGCACCGTGTTCACGCAGATCTTCCACAATCTCTGTAGGCATTCGCAACAATTCCGGAGAAGCAAAAATCAGTCGGCAACCGAATCGAACAAGAGCATGGGAAAGGCTGTGGACGGTACGTCCGTATCGCAAATCTCCTGCAAGAATGACGGTCAAGCCTTCCAAGGTGCCATGGGATTGTTGTATCGTAAACAAATCAAGCATGGTTTGTGTAGGGTGATGGCCAGCTCCATCGCCTCCGTTGAGAATTGGAACGCGAGCAGCATCTTGTGCGTAGCGGGCCGCACCCTGGCGTGGATGGCGCATGGCGATGATGTCTGTGTATCCATCGACCATCTGAATTGTGTCAAACAGTGTTTCACCTTTGACGACTGAGGAAGTCTTGACATCCCCAAGATTGACTACATCGCCGCCTAAGCGCTTCATTGCGGTTTCAAACGACATTCTGGTGCGGGTGCTTGGTTCGAAGAAGAGGTTGCCAAGAATTCGCCCTTGTAACAGTGGCAAATAGGTCTCTCCTCGGGCTACTGGGAGGAGTCGTTCAGCATCAGCAAGGATACTGTGTATGTCGTCGTTGGTCAAATCGTCCATGGTGATGAGTCCTTTCATAGGCTGTCCCCCTCTAAGCAACCATCCAAGCACACCCTTGAACATTGTTGCCAAACATTATGCAAACAGTCGGTGGTTTCATGACGAAAACCCGGTCTGGTAGGAACATGCTCTGGGGCGATGTGGAGGAGGCAATAAAAGCCGAGCGGTTGCTACGCATTCAGAGAATCGAGAGATTGAGCACCATCTGTGCTTTGTTTTGTTTGACCGGAGCCATTTGGTTGGCTTGGCCGGTTCTCAAGGACGCCTTTGTTGGCGATGCCAGCCTTTTAACAGGCCTCGGCATGCCAGTTCTCGTCTTACTATGGGGCATCGTAATTCAGGATTTAATTCTGGATGATCCACGCGCTCGGACAAGAATCGGGGCTGCATCTAGTATTGTATGGCCAGTATTCTTGATGTTTTCACTCAGAGCGTATTCTTCAGATGTAACAGACATTCTCGCAACACTATTGTTTGCGGGATTGGGTATAGCAATGTATCAATCTTCGGCAAACACCCTTCGTGGCGGAATTGACGTCATGCGTTTTCGGGCTATGATGACCGCCGTTGGGGGATTAACAGTTCTTGGAATGCTTGTTGGAGACAGGGCGGGAGAAACCTGGATACAAGAACCACAGGATTGGGCTCATCCCATCCTTGCAGGCGTTGTCCTCATCCATGTGGCATATCTCTGGATAGCAGGCGACGACATGCGCGAGGAACGCAAGGCATTCCGTCAGGAATTGGATGCGATTGAAAACCGACTTCTGGTTCTTCGTTCCCAAGGTGCAGCTGTCGATCAAGCCAGCAGCCTTGTCATGACTGCAAAGGAAGAGGGTCATATCGATCCATCGTTTGGTATGCGTCTTCTCAATGAAGCAACAGAAGACATCAATCGTTCCCTCTCTTTAGCAACAGATGTCGACGTGGTCCGAAATGAGGCGTTGCTTGTTATTCAACACGCAGAAGAGCTGGCTCCCCTTGTGAAGCGACCTCGTAAATCGTACGAAATGGGAGAACGTGAAGTGTCCCTAGGTTCACTGCGTGAGGCAGAAGGTCTGTTTCGTCAAGCCAAACGTCGGGCATCGGAAATTGTGACCTGGTGGGCTCAGGCTGAGGAAGCGATCCGGAACGCTGAAGAATTGCTAACAGGTATGTCTGGAGCAACCATCGAGAACCTGCGCCAGATTATCCGTGATGCCAAGAAACAACTCGATCGAGAGGCCCCAAAGAAGGCATTCGAGCTCGCAATTGTTATTCCCATTCAATTGCAAGCAGATGGAGATGCTCGTGAACGTGCGGTTGAAGTCCTTAGCGATGCAGCCAAGGCACTCAAAGCAGCAGATGGATTTGATACATCTGAACTCGAGCATCGGCTGGAACAAGCAGAATCAGCCCTCGAGGCAGGCGATACGGGCCAATCGATCGGTCTTGCAGAAGGGGTTATTCGAGTAGTTCGACTTGAACGTGAAGCGATGGAAAGTGTCCGGCGAGCATTGCGTCAGCGAAAGAAAATTATCGAACGTTTCGAAGCATTCGATGATTCAGAAGCCTGGATGGACCGTTTCAAATTGGTGCAAAAAGCAGCAGATGAACGAGAATGGAGTCATGCAGCCACTCTCCTTGAACGATTGACCATCGACCTTGATGCACTCGGTAATGAACAAAATGAGGCTCAAGCACTCCTCGATTTCGTTCGCCAAGAGTGGTCTGTATTAAGAAACCAATGCAATGCATCAAGCATACCAGTATCCGATGATGACATGAAGCAGACTGAGGCATCAATCGCACTCGCAGAAGAACGTCTCAAGGGAGGCAAGGTTGAAGCAGCACTCGAACAACTCGGTCAAGCAGATGCTTCAATGGAACGACTGCGAAGGCGTGTCTGATCAAACAAGTTCTCTTCGAATCAAATCGTCGATGTTGATTCCACTCGGTAGACCAAGATCAACCGGCATACCTGCAATGGTCGTTATGACTCCATAGAGATGCAAATAGAGTCCATGAGGTGCCTGATTCTCTCCATTGTACGGAATCTTCTTCCAGAGGCTGGATTTACTGAAATATTTTGAAACAGATTGCTCCTGTGAGTGAACAATCCATGCATTTGCGCGCCCTGCATGCTTTCGAGCTTGTGTAGATCCAAGTCGAGGCGAAATGTGAACGGTGTGGAGAATCGGCCATTCACGCATCCAATCGCCTTCAGAATCAATGAGCATAGTCATCTTTGTTGGTTCCGTTGCCATAGCGTCCAAGAGACCAAGTTCATTGAGAATTCGAATTAACGATCGAACGTGTGGATGCCGTGGTTCTTTGACACGCAAATCTCGACCAATTCGAACAGCGGTATTTGGCCGATTTGCATCGAGGTGCAACAATGCAGTCACCACTCGTCCTTGCGTCCATGTCGAGGTAGGCAAGTCATCGTGTTCTTCATGTTGTTTCATGAAGCCTTCAAGCATTGAAAGCGCCTCTTCACTTCGACCATCCAACCGCATCCGCGCACAATCTCCAAGCAACATAAGGCGATCAGCAGGTTTGTTTCGATACTTGGTGCTACTCTGAGGCTTTCCTTCCGCAGTTCGACGAATGAGGTCGATGTTTCTGCGCGTAATCGGGTCAATACTCAAGACTGGTTGCGATGTCTCAGGAACGCTCCTCTTTGAATCGAGAACTGCTGAGAACCATTGCAGACGAGCCGCTTCAACATCGCTCTTGTTCAAAAGAGCAAGACGGGGTGCCGCTTCAGGTAGGTCACGCTGACAGAGACTTGCAGCGGCAAGAATCAATCGAGCAACTTGAGCATCACGCCCTGCTTGTAAAGCCAGTAAAGAGACTGCATTTTCTTCAGCCTCCTCCCAGCGGTTTAAGCCAGCAAACAATTGCATTTTTGCCCCAGTTTGGCGAAGTAAGTCCAATCCTTGTGTCGAATCCTCAGTTGGATTCAAAATTTCATCGTAGTGTTCGATCGCACGAGTCCACAGGTCTTTACCGATCAGTTCTGTAAACGGTCGTTGTTTGAGATAAATCATATCTTCCATTTGAGTCAACATCTGACGTTGCTCGCTGATGCTTGCATCGAAGGAAATGTCGTCGAGTTTTGAACCAACTTGAAGTGATGTAAGCCAAACCAGCAAGAAACAAATTTGACCACCAGATGCCAACATCCATGTCAATTCTTCCATGGCATCTTTCTCAACGTATGTGCACAATGTATTCTCCCAGTCGCCACAGGATGCTCCTTGAGGAAGGAAGCTCGAATCCCAAAATGTAATCATTGCCAAGGCGAGAAGAAGCATAGATTGTCCTGCAAAACCAGTGAAACAAAAGTTCAGAACTTTGGCTTGTTGACTACGTTCTGCTCGTAACAGTCGACTATCTGCGAGACGAATACCACCACGTCCTGAGACATCTTGAACATCCAAGAAAAGAATTCGAGCAACTTCATACACGAACAGGAAACCAACCAAAGCAACGTTGAGAAGAAGGAACAACAGAATCGACGTGACCAATGGAACCCGCAATCCCGGATCGGGTATGTTTGAGAACAATTCAATCAGGAAGAACCCAAGAATACCACCCTCTTCCATGATTGTAGCTTGTTCTCGATATTCCTCCAGCCCTATCACTTGATCGGAGTGTGTGAACAATTCTGGAGAGACAACAATGGCGATGAGGGACAACAGGGTGTTGATTGCAACAACTGGCATTGCAAGAGTATTCAGATGAACAATTCGAGCAATGACCTGCTGTCGAGCATTCGGTGTATGGTTATGAAATGGTGAAGCTTTGCCCTGTGCAATCTGTGCAGATGATTGACGCAAAGCCTGCCATGATGTCCCCATAACACGCCCGTAGGCCACGATTGAAGGCGAGAATGCTAGCAAAAGTGTAGCACTCAATCGATGCGTAAGAGCGACACCCCATGTCCCTAACACGGAGTAAAAGAAACCGACACCAATGAACCAAAACACAGTCAAGGCGATGTAAGCAGTGTTTCGTGCACTACTCGATTCCTGTAATTTTGCTTTCCCTTGTCCTATTGGCTTGATGATTTGTGCTCCAAGGGATGAACCCGAAGAAATCACAGCTGGAAGAATGATAAGAATAAGCGCCAGGGAAATATTTGGCGCATGGAATCCATCACTCCAACCCTGAGAATAAATGATATATTCAAAGAACAGCAACAATGCTCCGGTAAGGGCAAAGAGATACGTTGCAACACCAAAACGCATCCCTCTACTGCGAAGAAGGTCCCGCGCTTCACTGAACGTTTCGGTTACCGTGTGGACCTCATATCGCTTTGGACCGGTTTCAAATGCAACCTGTAGACCTCGCAATTGGCGAGGGACAACAGTTCTCCAAAACAGAAGGGCGATAACTGCTGCGAGAATCAACGGAAGGACCGCGACTGAGGCAAAGCCCTCAACAATCACAGGTCCAGTCATACTTTTCCCACGGGTTTCTTCCTTTTATGAGGTGCGAATGGTTGTGGCAAGCGAATTCAGTTTTCGTCGCTTTCAGGTACTAAACCAGGCTCTGCAATCTTGTGTTCGATTTCCTTCGTAAGATCGTCGATGAACTGTTCGAGAGGGATGTCAGAAACTTGTGCTCCAGTTCTCGAGCGAAGGGATACAGAATTGCTGTTCATTTCGCCATCACCAAGAATCATCAGGTATGCCGGGCGCATCTTACGATGCGTTCGAATCTTCTTCCCAATGGTATCATCGCCATCATCGATTTTCACACGAACACCGTTGTCCTTCAACTGTTCAGCAACATTCGAAGCAAACTGCTTGTGCTTCTCAGAAATGGTCAAGATGTGTACTTGCGTTGGGGAAAGCCATGTGGGGAATTTTCCTGCAAAGTGCTCAATTAGGACTCCACAAAATCGTTCCATTGAACCGAATGGTGCGCGATGAATCATGACAGGGCGATGGTTCTCCCCATCGCTCCCCTTGTACCAGAGGTCGAAACGCTCAGGAAGGTTATAGTCGACTTGAACGGTTCCGAGTTGCCATTCACGTCCTATTACGTCCTTGACGACAAAGTCAATCTTTGGTCCATAAAACGCAGCTTCACCTTCTTCTTCTGACCAATTGACCCCAAGTTTTGCTGCAGCAGAACGGCATGCTTCTTCGGCTCGATCCCATCGTTCCGATTCACCCACATACTTGTCGCTGTTCGGGTCGCGCAATCCCACACGGACGCGATAATCGTGCATGCCCAAGACATCAAAAATGGTTTGAACCAATTCGATGCAACCCATGACTTCATCGCCAATTTGGTCTTCAGTGACGAACAAATGTGCATCGTCTTGTGTGAATCCACGCACTCGAGTCATTCCAGAAATCTCACCGGACTGTTCCCATCGGTATACAGTTCCAAATTCTGCCAATCGCAACGGAAGGTCTCGATAGGAACGTGCTTGAGATGCATAGATTTTGACGTGATGTGGGCAGTTCATTGGTTTGAGCATATATCCATCGATATCACCAGTGCCCATCATGTTCGATAATTCTGAACAGGAACACCCCTCATCAGCGAGTTTCTTCATCAAATCACGTTCAACGAGCGGTGGATATTGACTGTCTTGGTAATAGGGGAAGTGTCCAGAGGTGCGATACAAATCCAATTTTCCGATGTGGGGGGTAAACACTTGGTCGTAACCTTGCCGTCGCAAATGGTGCGAAATGAAATCCTGTAATTGCTGCCGTACAATGGCTCCACGTGGTGTCCATAGGATGAGTCCTTGACCGACTTCTTCGTCAACATGGAACAGTTGCAAATCCTTGCCAAGTTTCCGGTGATCGCGAAGTTTTGCTTGTTCCATACGATTCAAGGTTGCCTTCAGGGCCTCTTTTGTCGGTTCAACAATTCCATAGATACGCACCAATTGTTCTCGAGACTGATCTCCTCGCCAGTACGCTGAAGATACGGAGGTGAGCCTACTGAACATCAATTTTGCAGTACTTGGGACGTGAGGTCCAAGACAGAGGTCGTACCATTCTCCTTGTTTGTAGATGGTTGAGCCATCGCCGTCCTCCAACTTGTCTTCGATAATTTCAATCTTGTAAGGGTTTGATGTAAAGTGGTCGCGAAGTTCTTGATCATCCAATTCAACTCGCTCAACCTTGAGATTTCTTCGAGCGATTTCATGCATCTTCTTCTCGATGGGTTTCAAATCGCTTTCACCTATCGGTTCCATTGCAAAATCGTAGTAGAATCCACGATCGATAGCGGGGCCAATGGTTGGTTTTGCATCGGGATAGAGTTCCATGACCGCTTGCGCGAGCAAGTGAGCGGCACTGTGGCGAAGAATGTGGATTCCTTCATCACTTTCCGCTCGAATACCCTCGATATTGCAATCACCGGTGAGTGGTGTAGAGAGATCTCTCTCAACATCGTTGATGCGAGCAGCAAGGCATCCGTGCTTCTTGCCGAGGGCATCAACCACGACTTCACCAGCAGTCACGCCGGCGGCATATTCGTTGATTGTTCCATCAGGAAGGGTAACGTGAACCATCGTCATAGGGACGCCTCTTACCTACGCCTCGACGGTCCTGTTCATGAATGCCACGCTTGAAATCACCAATCAACGATGATGTCATCATCCAAACTTTGACTCGGTTTGTCGAGAATGACCTGCTTCTTTGCACCTTCTTCAGGTTCTTCTTTTTTTGATTTCACAACAAAGGATTCAGGCGTTTTTACCTCTCCGAGTTTGAACCCAAATTGTGGTTTCGGTGGTTCTGAAGAGGGTGTTTCTGGAGTGGGTTGCTCAGTAATGGGTTCGGATACTGTTTCGCCTTTCCCCATTTCCTTCATACTTTCTTGCATGATTTCATCGAGACCAATCTCGTCAGGTGCTGATCGCTTGACCATGATTCTCCAATGACAGCAACCACATCAAAACATCGGTTGATTGATTCGATAAGGTTGAGTGCAATCCTTGAAATGAAATCGCAGATAGGTAAGGCCATGCGAATCGGTATCGTCGTCAACCCTGATGCTGGACTTGGTGGCCGACTGGGTTTCAAAGGAAGTGATGGACGTGCGAAAGAAGCCAGAGAAGCCGGTGCAGTTGATCGGTCAGGCCCCCGCATGCAACAATGCATTACAAAATTCATGGAGTTGCAACAATCTAGCCTGAATCGTATTGGTGTCACTCCTACCTTTGTTGCTTGGACTGGCCGTATGGGTGGTGACTGGTTGGATGGAGTCGATTACGAACAACGTCAACCATCTCCAACAGAATCAACTGCTGACGATACTGCTGCACTTGTCCGCGATCTAATTTCAGCCAAGGTCGATGCAATTCTCTATGCTGGAGGCGATGGGACTACTCGAGACGTCGTCAATGCCCTTGACGGGGATGAAACTCCTCTGATTGGCGTTCCTGCAGGTGTAAAGATGCATTCGGGTTGTTTTGCAACAACTCCAAATGCTGCTGCAGAAGTCCTCCTTGCCTTTCTTCAAGGCGATTTGATGGTAGCAATTACAGAAGTGATGGACCTTGATGAGGAGATCTATCAACAAGGGGAGTGGAAAGTCCGTATGTATGGCGAAGCATGGACTCCTTCAAGCCCTCGATTCATGCAAGGGGCAAAGGAGCAAGTTGAACGAGCCAGTGAATCTGAAACCATAGAAGGACTTGCGAATCATGTTGGAAATCTCATCGAGGATGACTCAGAACTCATGGTAATTTGGGGCAGTGGAGGTACATTGCGTAGAATGGGTGAGCATCTTGGTGTGGAACTAACACTTCTCGGAATAGACATTCAGCACAAGGGAGAAGTCTATGCAGATTTGAATGAAGCTGAATTACTCAACCATCTTGTCAACTATGACGGACGACGGTTGTTGCTTCTTTCTCCAATGGGTGGTCAAGGATTCCTCATCGGACGTGGTAACCTCCAACTGTCCCCCGATGTGTTGCGCTCAATTGGACTTGATTCTATTCTCGGTGTTGCAACACCTTCCAAACTTCTCGGTCTTTCAAGCGTTCGAATCGATACAGGCGATGTGTCCTTAGACGAAGATTTCCAACAGCGCCGTTTTGTTAAACTATTGCAAGGATATCGGACGACTCGAGTTATTCGAGTACTCGAATCTTAAGGCAATTCTTGCCCACTTGAGGCGAGAAGTAAACCAAGGAACGGAGGGCTAGGTCGACCAGGTCTTGACTTGAATTCGGGGTGATACTGGACGCCGACATAGTATGGGTGTCCGTCCAATTCGAAGATTTCACAACGTTGCCCACTCTCATCTTTTCCGACGAATCTCAAGCCTGCAGCTTCGATTTGACCGACCAAGTCAGGATTGATCTCGTAGCGGTGACGATGGCGTTCATCAACGGAATCATGACCACCATAGAGTCGCTTTGTAACGCAATCATCGACTTGGAAGATCGTTGGGCGAGAACCCAATCGCATTGTACCGCCAAGATGTGTTTTCGATATTTCTGGCATGAAGATGACTGCTGGATTGGCGGCGTCTGCATCGAACTCGGTTGACGTTGCATCTTGAATACCGAGAACGTTGCGACAGAACTCGATGGTTGCAACTTGAAGTCCAAGGCAAATCCCAAGATATGGAACTTTGTTCTCTCGAGCGTATTCTGCTGCCAGAACTTTGCCTTCGATACCTCGGTCACCAAAACCACCTGGGACCAGGACGCCGTCGGCATTTTGGAGAAGTTCCCATGCTGCAGAATTTGAAGCATCCTCAAGATCGCTTGCCTCAATCCAATCGATGCTCAACTTACGTTCGACAGCAAGTGCGGCATGTTGAAGGGACTTGATAACAGAAAGGTAGGCATCTGAGAGGTCTGTGTACTTCCCCACCATGGCGATGTGAACCTCTTGCGTTAATTCATCGAGACGATGTGCCATCGCTCTCCATTCTTCCAGAAGACCAGTTTTGTTGCAATCAATGTCCAGAATATTGCAGAAACCCTGTTCTTCAAGCATGAGTGGAACGTGGTAGATGTTCGGCACGTCATGCGTCGAAAAGACTGCGTTAGGATGGACGTGGCAGAAGGCAGAAAGTTTCTGTCTAGTTTCGTCGTTAAGTGGTTGACTTGATCGGCAAACCAACACATCAGGCGTAATTCCGAGACCCATCAATTCCTTGACTGTGTGTTGTGTTGGCTTTGTTTTTTGTTCACCAACAGGTCCCATAACCGGGACGAGCGACACGTGGACAAACGTAACATGTTCTCGCCCGACACGGAACTGGAATTGGCGAAGTGCTTCAAGATAGGGTGCGCTTTCAATATCGCCAACTGTGCCACCGAGTTCAATGATGCAAACATCAGGTGTTTCTTCACTACCGTCAGCAGGTCTGTGAGCGACATCAATGATCCAATCCTGGACTGCATCAGTGATGTGTGGAATCACTTGAACGGTTTTGCCGAGATAATCACCACGACGTTCTGCTTCGAGGACCTTCGAGAAGACCTTTCCAGTGGTGAGGTTGTTATCTCGAGCGAGATTGAGATCGAGGAAACGTTCGTAATTGCCGAGGTCCAAGTCAACTTCGCCACCGTCATCGAGGACGAAAACTTCCCCATGTTCGAATGGACTCATTGTTCCAGCATCACTGTTGAGATACGGGTCAATTTTGATCGATGTGACTCGCAGTCCAGCACTCTTGAGGAGAACGCCAATGCTACTTGCAGTAACACCTTTGCCCAGTCCACTGAGCACTCCCCCGCTGACAATTACGTACTTCAAATCCATCAACGGGATTTCAAGCCGTCGCGCATACCATATCAATATTGGCTATGACGATTGACTATGGTTCTGCTTTAATTTCAAGTAGCGTCAGAATTAGCGCAGTCTATGTCGGAACCAATAGGAGACAGGATTTTGGTCACCGGAGCGTTAGGACAGATAGGAACAGAACTCGTTGAAGCGTTGAGGGATAAACACGGCGCCTCCAGCGTAATCGCTTCTGACATCCGAAGTGAAGATGACCACAAGTCAACCAGTCAAGGTCCATATGTTATGCTTGATGTCTTGGATACTGATTCAATCATTGACGTTTGTATCGAAGAAAACATCGGAACAGTCTATCATTTAGCGGCATTACTTTCTGCAACAGGTGAAAAGAACCCAGAACTCTGTCGTAAAGTGAATATTGGCGGAACAGAATCCGTTCTTGAGGCTGCGAAAATGTGCTCTCTTCGAGTCTTCTCACCATCATCGATCGCAGTCTTTGGCCCAGATGCTCCAAAGCATGCTCCGCAAATTACAGACCTGAACCCAACAACCGTCTACGGAGAGACAAAGGTGGTTGGTGAATCGTTAGCAAAAGACTACTGGAACAACCACCGCATCGATGTCAGAGGTATTCGATATCCTGGTCTCATTTCATACAAAGCCCCTGCGGGCGGCGGCACGACAGATTATGCTGTTGAGATTTTTGATGCTGCAATCAACGAAGGCTACTACGAATGTTTTGTCCGACCCGACACTCGTTTGCCCATGCTGTACATGGACGATGCAATTCGGGCAACCTTGATGTTAATGGATGCACCGAGTAAATCGCTTGGGCCATCAAAAGGTGGATACAACATCGCTTGTCATTCCTTTACTGCCCAAGAATTGGTGGATGCTATAGCGAGTGAAGTGGACGGTTTCAAATGCGATTTTGTTCCGGATGTACGTCAAAAATACGCTGATTCATGGCCAGATTCCATCGATGGATCTGTTGCTGAGGAAGAGTGGAACTGGGCGCCAGAGTTTGGGCTTAAAGAAACGGTTAAGGCGATGCTGAACGGTCTTTCCAATCAATGAACACAGCTTCCATTACCAGAGGTTTGGAATTATTGTGAAATCCACTTGTAGGTTCGAGCACCTTCATTGGTTCCATTTTCACCGATTTCGACGAGTGCAAATTCGCCTCGAGGGGATACGACACTCTCTTCCTGCAATCCCTTGTGGAGATTTTCATAGGTAATTTGGTCGATAGCGACACGTCCAGCGAGGCGTTCAAACAATTGCCATCCTGCTACAACTTCTCGCCATCGTGGAGCCACCTTCCCTTCGAACACTTTCGCTTTTGCACCGGATCCATAACCGCAGAGGCCAAACAATTCACCTTCAAGTTTGGAATTGTCTTCAAGATCGGACTCGAAGGTCGACATCAATGCAAGGAAAATCGATCCAGTGTATTGATTGCCAATCAAACTTGAAGCACGTTGACCCTTCTCAATGCACTCCTTGTGGAATTGAAGATATTCAGGAGTTTTCGAGATTGCACGTCGATAGCCGTCCATTTCTTTTTCCCAAGCCATGATTTCCTCAGGGTCTTCGGTGTCGGGTTTGACGGGCTGTTCTCCAATTTGTTCAACGACCCCTGGCCACATGTCAGTATTCATTCGATCGTGACGGAATACGTCAGGGAACATACGCTTTGCTTGGAATGCGTAAGGAAGATGCATAATGATTCGAGACCATTGTTCAGTGAATTGAGTATCCAGTTCAGGATCCCACCGATTCTGCTTGATAGCACGTTGACTGAAGTTATGGAAGGCTTGACGCACGGCTTGCTGGTAGCATCGGTTGGAAAATTGGCCATCAAAGACGGGTTCGTCTCGATGTACACTGACGCTTTCCTCACCGTGTGCAAAGATTCCAAGGCGTCGAACTGTTGATTCCGGAAGGTGCTTGACCATACGTTCGACAATACCTTTCTTGAGAGATTGACCGGTCTCTTGGGCAAGTGTCATGACGTTGGAAATCACAGAGCGGAGGCTGACATTACGGCGTGGCTTGAAGAAATCGTGAACGGGTGTCGTTGAAACACCCCAACAGTCAGGGATTTCGAGTAGTCGCGGGTTTCGTCGAATCAACAACGCACCGCCACCCGCTCCTTGCGTGTACTCTCCGCTTGATTCAAGAGCGTATTTTGCATTATCAGAGAAGATAACAACTCCGATTCGGTCGTCTTCGTCGCTGGATCGAGCGGCCCAGTCAAGTGTGGTGTGTAGGGCATCAACAGCTCCTATGCAAGCAAAAGTCATGTCGACAACGTCACAGTTCCGGAAGCAATCAACGCCAAAACGGTCTTGATAGCGCTGTGTAAGCATGTCGAGGATATAGGTAGCTGTTGGTTTTGCTCCATCAAGAGCAGATTCAGTGCCGAGATACATTCTTCCAATGTCTCTTGGATCGATGCCGTTACGGTCAATGAGGCGCATGACGGCCATCGCACCCATAGTTGCAGTATCTTCGTGAACATCAGGAATAGCCATTGCCTTCAAGCCGAGGCCCTTGTTGAGTTTCCCATAGTCAGCGCCTCGCATTTCAGCAAAATCACGCATGTCCATGTACAGACGTGGGAAATGTATTGCAACATCATCAATTCCAACGTTGACCATGTTATTGGGCCGATTTTAGTATATTTATAAGGTGGTTCTCAAATGAACATCATCAATCAGACTTATCGACGGTCAGGAGCAGTACCGTCGAGTTTCGCTTGAACATCACCAGGGACACTGATTTCTTGCTTAGCCCATAAGACATCATCGATTCGCAGGACCGCGATTGTAGCTTCACTTGCTCCGGAGATGGCTTGTTCAAGAACACGGGATGGTTCAACGACGTTTGAACTACGCATGTTCTCAGGTTGACGTGTGATCACGTTCAATCCAATTGAATCATCTTCCTCTGTGGTTTGAATGGAAACGATTTGGAGGAGTGTATCAATGGGGTCCATTCCAGCATTCTCAGCCAGAACACGAGGAATGGTCTCAAGCCCATCAGCAAAGGCTTCGATAGCGAGTTGCTCACGTCCGGGTACAGTCTCTGCATATCGTCGCAAACGTCGTGCTAGAGCAATGTATGTCGCACCACCACCTGGAACCAATCGTGGATTCTCTTTCAATCGACAGGCTACGCCTAAAGCATCAGCAAAACAACGTTCAACCTCACCAACAACAGTATCGGTACTTCCAGTAGCAACAAATGTCGCTCCTCCTTCATCGGTTTCAAGAATCCAATGGTCAACATCACCCCAACGTTCACATCGGCTGGAAATGAAAACACCAACATCCTCGGCTTTCGCTTGATGAATGGAAGGAACAAGACGAGAACCACAGCCTCGAGCAAGAAGTTCAAGATCGCTTTTTGCTACGCGACGGAATGCTTTGATTCCTGCTTCAGCAAGATGTGCATGCATGCTGTCATCGATACCCTCACGACAAGCGAGTAGCGTAATATCGAGGTCGACAAGCATTTTCACTTGTTCGAGAAGTCGCTTTTGTTCAGCATCTCGGAACGATTGGAGTACGCTGGTCGATGTCACGTTCAACTGAACATCCGTAGACAAGGACCGAAGCTCAAGCCCACCATCGACGAGAAGAATCGACCCTGCTCCAAGCGAAGATGGCATTTCGACGTGAGCACGCTTCTTTGGAAGTGCGAGTCCAGTGATAAGTTTCGACTCTTCCAGCGCAGGACCACTGCGAGTGATGACTTTGACGCGTGTAGGGTCTGCTACCATCTTACCATCGGATTGCATGGTGATGGCATCAGTCGCTTCAACTGCACATGCTGATATTGTGGATTGCATTTTCTGGTGGAGTTTTCCTGCAAGCGAGGTCATAGTTGCCGATTGGATGTCGTCTCGACTAGCATCAAAACTCAATGAATCAAGGTGGTCCTTGCAATAAGATTCTGCCATTCGGTATCCTCGAGCAATGGTGGCGGGATGGACGCCTTGAACAACGAGATGCCATGCGTTTTGGAGCCATTCTGCGGCGAGGAGAACCGTTGTTGTCGTCCCATCTCGCACCGTTTGATCTTGTGTAGCACTTGCTTCAATCAACATGTGGGCGATTGGATGCTCAACCTTCGCAGATTCGAGGACCGTGATTCCATCGTTTGTGACCATGCTCCGCCCTTCGTCATCAACAAGTAACTTGTCCAAGCCCTTTGGACCGAGCGTGGAACGCACGGCCCCAGCAAGGGCCATAGCGGCCTGAATGTTCTTGCGAAGAGCGTCTCGACCAGTTGTACGGTCGGTCGCTTCGAGAATCGGAGCATCGCTCATGGCCAAACCAACGGTGACTTGCACATAAGTGCGATGTTTCAGTCTTCTTCGTCAACGACTTCGAAGTCTGCATCGACAACATCATCGCTCTCGACGTTAATGTCCCCATCTCCCTCGTTGTTTTCAGATTCTGCCATTTCAGCGGCAGCTGCTTCGTACAACTTGGATGAGATTGCATGCATCGATTCTTCGACTTCCTTGACCTTGGCTTGGATGGCAGCTTCGTCCATAGCATCGTCATCGATTGGTTTTCCATCTCCGTCTTGGACAAGTGCCTCGAGTTCGCTGAGTTTCTCTCGAACGGGTTCGAGATCGGAAGCATCGAGTTTGTCTTCGTTTTCATCGAGGGTTCGGCGGGTTTGGTAGACAATTTGGTCAGCCATGTTTCGGAGTTCAATCTTCGCTTTTCGACGCTTATCCTCTTCTGCAAAGGATTCAGCTTCTGCTATTTTTGCCTGAATCTCGTCCTCTGAGAGTGATGTCTGAGATTCAATCTTGATGGATTGTTCTTTTCCAGTTCCCATGTCTTTGGCACTAACGTTGACAATTCCGTTTGCATCGATATCAAAGGTGACTTCAACCTGAGGGACGCCACGAGGTGCTGGCGGGATATCTGTTAAGTGGAATTGTCCCAGTGTGACGTTGTCCTTTGCAAATTCACGCTCACCTTGGAGGACATGGATTTCAACTGCTGGTTGATTGTCGCTTGCAGTCGAGAAAATTTCACTGCGTCGAGCAGGAATTGTGGTGTTGCGCTCGATCATAGTCGTAGTGACGCCTCCTAGGGTTTCGATACCGAGCGTCAATGGCGTGACGTCTAGAAGCAGAATGTCAGATACCTCCTCATCACCTGCAATGATACCGGCTTGAAGAGCAGCACCCATTGCTACGGCTTCATCAGGGTTGATTCCCTTGTAAGGAGCCTTTCCGGTTTCCTTTTCGATTGCTGCCTGTACAGC
>VMHT01104744.1_pt1 | contig 19706 bp, 17 predicted proteins | sample 4693611 | NCBI WGS metagenome assembly VMHT01 (sample SAMN12280063, study PRJNA550983) | marine metagenome | isolation source: seawater sampled from same location over 5 years 0.02-0.2 micron viral filtrate | place: USA: collected off the coast of southern California halfway between the port... ...
CGCCTTGCAACCCGCCCACCAGTCGTTGATCTGCGCTGCCACCTCGGCCTGCGGTGCCCAGCGAAAGACCGGCAAGCCAAAGGTACTCTCAGTAATGAAATGGTGGCACTGGACCGGCTCAAAGGGTTCTGACATGCCGTCGTCGATCACCTTGTAATCGCCCGACGCGACCCAGACCTCTCCGCCGACCTCAACCCTGATCTGCGCGCTGCCGGGCACATGGCCCGCCGGGTGGAAGGAGACCGTGGCCCCGCCGATCTGCCGCCTCTCGCCATAGGCGATGCCCTCGATGGCGATCTCGCCCAAGCGGTGGCGCATCACTGGCAGGGCCGCGTGGGTGGCAAGGTAACGGCCCATGCCGTCGCGGGCATGGTCGGCATGACCATGGGTGATCAACGCCCGGTCAACGGGGCGCCAAGGGTCGATGTAAAAGTCACCTGCAGGGCAATAGATGCCGTTTTCGGTGAAGGTAAGGACGGGTTCACGTGTCATGCCAAGCAATCTAGGCGGCGCGGGCCGATTGCACAGGAAAATGACGCCTGAGCAGGGTTAACCGGTGATATTGCCCAGATAGAGCTTTTCCAGCCCGTCGAAGATCGGCTTGCGCAGCTCCGGCCTCTCCAACAGCACCTCATGCTCGCCGCCCGGAACAATCTCTAGCCGCCCGCCTTTCCACTGCGCCATGCGCTTGTGGACGCGGTCTGTGGCGACGATCCGCTCGTTGCTGCCAAGATAGGTGACGCAAGGGATGTTGGGCGCAGACCGCCCGGCGAGGTGCTTCGTCTCGGCTAGCGCCTCGCGCAGCCAGACAAAACTGGGGCCGCCAAGGCTAAGCTCAGGATGGGCCGCCAGTTGATCGCGCATCATGTCGTACATCTGCGGATCGGTGGTCAGCAGGTTGTCGTCGAAAGGGGCGATGGCGGGGTAGGCTTCGATCTTGGTGCCCGGCGGTAGGCGGTGGCCCTGTCCGACCCGGGGCATGAACTGCGCCAAGGACCATGCAACAGCGCGCAGATGCGGGACGACATAGATGCCCCACATCGGGCCCGTGAAAGCGACGGCCTGCACCGGCAGCCCCTCCATCACAGCGCGCAGGCCGATGCAGCCCCCCATGGAGTGCGCCAGCAGGAAATAGGGCCGCGGCAGGTTCAAGCTGCGCGCGGCGCGCAGCATGGCGGCAACATCTTTTTGATAGTCGCTGAAAACATCCACATGGCCGATGCGGGTATCTGGCAGTAGCCGGTCCGACAGACCCTGACCGCGCCAGTCGATCGCCATAGTGGCAAGGCCGCGCCGCGCGAAGTCGGCGGCGCAAAGCCCGTACTTCTCGATATATTCGGTCCGCCCGGGGAACAGCAGCACCGTGCCCCGCGCGCCCGCGCAGGGCCAATGACCCAGCCTGATCCGCTTGCCATCCGATGTCTCGGCCCAATGGGCTTGGCCCCCCTCGGGGCCGGGGGCGATATCGGTAAAAAGCGGGGCCGGGTCCAGCTGCATCAGCCGAGCACAGCGGCGAGCTTCATCGCCATGCCCATGTCGCCGTCGATCTTGAGCTTGCCGGTCATGAATGCGGAGGTCGGGTTGGTGTCGCCTTCGAGGATGGATTGGAAGGTTTCGGCATCGGCGCTCAGCGTCACGTCGGCCTCTTCGTCAGCGGCGCGGGCGCCGTTTTCGTCCATCATCACGGTGCCTTCGCCTTCGATGTCGAACTTGGCCGTGCCGTCAAAATCGCTGTCGGCCAGCTTTTCGTTCAGCACCACAACCGCTTCGTTCACAATATCGCTCATCGCTCGCCCTTTTTTGGCATTTGGCCCCGCTACGTCTGGAATTGCGGCGGCAGCCTGTTACATTCAGTTTTGTTATGCGCATCATACCCGTCAACCTCAAACATACCGTTGCGGCAGTTGGTAGCTTTGTGTTGCTTGCGGGCATGGCCGTGGCCGAGGGGGCGCTGCCTGAGCTTATGCAAAAGCTGCGCGAGGCCCCGGCGGCCGAAGCCCCCAGAATCGCCCATGAGATCGAAGCGCATTGGCAGCGGTCCGGCTCGGCTGCGATGGATTTGCTGCTGTCACGAGGGCGCGAAGCGATGGCAAATGGCGACAGCCGGTTGGCGATTGAGCATTTGACTGCGCTGACCGATCACGCGCCCGAGTTTGCCGAAGGGTTCCACACGCGGGCGCAGGCCTATTATGCGGCCAACCTCTATGGTCCCGCGCTGGATGATCTGGAACGGACACTGGCGCTGAACCCCAACAACTACAACGCGATCTTCGGGCTTGCCGTGATGATACAGGAGTTCGGAGATCTGGGCCGCGCGGCGGAGCTGTACCGCAGGGCGCTCGCCCTCAACCCGCATCACGAAGACGCCCGGTCGGCCCTTGAGGGTCTGCGCCGGGACGGCATCGGGCGCGAGCTTTAATTCAAGGATAGACAGGTGGCAGGCAACAAGCGCGTCGTGGCCGTTCTCGGCCCGACAAATACCGGCAAGACGACCTATGCAATTGAGCGGATGCTGGCGCACCGGACCGGGGTGATCGGCCTGCCGCTGCGGCTACTGGCGCGTGAGGTTTATGACCGGATCGTCAAGGCGCGCGGGCCCTCGGTCGTGGCCTTGGTCACCGGCGAAGAGCGGATCGTGCCGCCGCGCACGCAATACTGGGTCTGCACCGTTGAGGCGATGCCGCAAGAGATGGGCGCGGATTTCGTGGCCATTGACGAGATCCAGCTCTGCGCCGACCCCGAACGCGGCCATGTGTTCACCGACCGCTTGCTGCGGGCGCGCGGCCTACATGAGACGCTGTTCATGGGCGCCGACACCATGCGCGGGACGATTGCCGCACTGGTGCCGGGCGTTGATTTCATGCGCCGTGACCGGATGAGCGAATTGATCTATTCTGGTCAGAAAAAGATAAGCCGAATGAAGCCTCGCAGCGCGATCGTGGGGTTTTCGGTTGAGAATGTATATGCCATCGCCGAGCTGATCCGCCGCCAAAAGGGCGGTGCAGCCGTGGTGATGGGCGCACTTTCCCCGCGCACGCGCAATGCGCAGGTAGAGATGTACCAGAACGGAGAAGTCGACTATCTGGTCGCCACCGATGCCATCGGCATGGGGCTTAACCTAGACGTTGATCATGTCGCCTTTTCGGCGCTTTCCAAATTCGACGGGCGTCGCATGCGGCCGCTGGCCCCGAATGAGTTGGCGCAGATCGCGGGCCGGGCGGGGCGCGGGTTTAAGTCCGGCACCTTCGGCACCACCGGCGATGCGCCTGCGCTTGATGACGGGGTGGCGCGGGCAATCATGGACCATAATTTTACGCCTCAGAACAAGGTGAACTGGCGCAACCATGCGCTGCAATTTGGCAGTATTGACCGACTGATCCAAACCTTGGAGATGCCCCCAGAGGACGAGCGCCTTGTTCGGGCGCGCGAGTCCGATGATCTAAAGGCCCTCAAAGCGCTTGCGCAGGTCGATGAAGTTTTCGCCCGCGCCACGGGTGGCGCTTCGGTGCGCTTGCTCTGGGATGTCTGCCGTATTCCCGATTTCCGCGGCATCAGTCACGCGGAACATGCGGGGCTTTTGGAGACCATTTTCAACGACCTGCACCAGCGCGGATATATCCCCGACGATTGGCTCGCACGGCAAATCAAGAGAATTGATCGAACCGATGGCGACATTGATGCGTTGTCCAAACGACTCGCGTTTATTCGCACATGGACCTACGTTGCGCAGCGCAAGGGCTGGACAAAGGACGAAAGCCATTGGCGCGACACGACGCGTGTCGTAGAAGACCGCTTGTCGGATGCTCTGCACGAGCGTTTGACTCAAAGATTTGTAGATCGGCGCACATCCGTATTGCTGCGCCGGCTTGGACAGAAGGAAGCCATGGTGGCCGATGTAAACGAGACCGGTGAAGTCACCGTTGAAGGTGAATTTGTAGGCAAGCTGGACGGGTTCCGCTTTCGGGTGGACAAGGGCGCGGGCGCGGCCGAGGACAAGACGGTGAAAACCGCCGCATTGCAGGCCTTGGCTCCGCAGTTCCATCTGCGTGCCGACCGGTTCTACAACGCACCCGATACCGAGATTGATTTCACCGAACAGGGCGGCCTGATGTGGGGCAGCGCTGCGGTCGGTAAACTGACCGCTGGCAGCGACGCGCTGAAGCCGCAGGTCGAGGTTTTCGTCGACGATATCGCCGGTCCCGAAGTGGCGGAGAAGGTGAAGCGCCGTTTGCAGCACTTCATCGACCGCAAGGTTGCCGCCTTGTTCGAGCCGCTGCTGGGTCTGAGCAAAGATGAGACGCTAACCGGCTTGGCCCGTGGCTTTGCTTTCCAACTGGTTGAGAATTTCGGCATTCTGCCGCGCGCCCAAGTGGCCGAGGACGTGAAAGCGCTGGATCAAGACGCCCGCGGCGCATTGCGCAAGCACGGCATCCGCTTTGGCCAGTTCACTATCTTTATGCCGCTGATGCTCAAGCCTGCGCCGACACGTCTGCGCTTGGTGCTATGGTCGCTCAGCAAGGGTCTGAACGAGTTCCCGGAATCGCCCCCTCCCGGTCTGGTGACCATTCCGGTCGAAACCGGCGCGCCCGAAGGGGCCGACACCATGTCGGGCTATCGCAATGCAGGCAAACGCGCGATCCGCATCGACATGCTTGAGCGTTTGGCCGACATGCTGCGCGCCGAGGATTCCCGTGGTGGGTTTGAAGCCAAACCCGACATGCTGTCGATCACCGGCATGACCCTTGAGCAATTCGCCGACCTGATGGAGGGCTTGGGGTACAAGGCGGAAAAAGACGAGCGGACCAAGGTGAAACCCGTTGATGTCGTGATGCCGAAAGATGGCAGCCATGATGCAATGGACCCCTCTGCCGATACCAACGTGCCCGAAAAGCTCGACAGCGACCTGCCCGGCGATGACGCGGCAGACAAGCCAATCATGGATGTAGCCGCCGAAGAACCCGCAGGCGGTATCATCGAAACCCCATCGGATGAGACCAACCCCGACGACCGCCCGGCAGACGTGGCCCAAATGCCCGACGACGGCATTGCGCCCATGGCCGATGTGGCGGCGGAAGACCCCGAGGTCGATGCCAACATCCCCGAAGTCCCTCCCGAAGAAATCCCGCAGGGCACCGCACCTGACGCCGATGTCGCCGGGCCGGAGTTGGAGACCTATTATATCTTCACTTGGGCACGCAGCCCGCGCGGCAATGCCGGTGGCAACCGCCGCGGGGGGGACCGTCCTCAGGGGCAGGGCAAGCCGCGCGGCAAGCCCGCCAAGGGCAAGGGGCGCAAGCCCGGTGGTGACAAGGGCGGCAAATCCCAAAACTTCTCTGCGCGTCCGCCGCGCAAGGAAAAGCAGATTGACCCTGATAACCCCTTTGCCGCAGCACTTATGGGGCTGAAGGACGACAAGTAAGTGGAGGCGGGCGCGAAACTGCGGCTGGACAAATGGCTGTGGCACGCCCGCTTTTTCAAGACTCGCTCGCTCGCTGCCGCTCAGGTGGCGGGCGGCGCGGTTCGGATCAATGGCACCCCCACCCAGAAACGCGCCAGCAATGTTGGCCCCGGTGATGTGCTGACCTTCAGCCAGGGTGATCACGTTCGTGTCATCCGGATCGAGGCAATAGGCCAGCGGCGGGGTCCGGCCCCTGAGGCGCAGTCGCTTTATACCGATCTGTCCCCACCGCAGCCAAAACCAAAGGACAGACAGCCCGAAAATCCCGGTTTTGAGGGAAAGGGCCGCCCGACCAAGCGTGACCGCAGGCAGCTTGATCTTTCTAAGGCACGCCACCTTGAATGATCCCGCGCCCCGGTTTAGCTAGTCCCTCACATACCCAGCCAGAGTTTCCCGCATGACCTATATCGTGAATGACGCCTGCATCGCCTGCAAATACACCGACTGCGTCGAAGTATGTCCGGTGGATTGCTTCTATGAAGGCGAGAACATGCTGGTGATCCACCCCGATGAATGCATCGACTGCGGCGTCTGCGAGCCTGAGTGCCCCGCCGATGCGATCCGCCCAGACACCGAGCCGGATATGGAGAAATGGGTGGAGTTCAACCGCAAGTATTCCGAGCTTTGGCCCGTCATCATCACCAAGAAAGATCCGCTGCCCGAGGCAGAGGAAATGGACGGCAAAGAGGGCAAGATGGAGCTCTTCTCGGAAAAGCCGGGCGAGGGCGGCTGAGGCTCAGTCGATTCGCGCATTGTTGCGGCTTTGTGACCTCAAAATTTCGGGTTAAACCGCTGAAATGACCGGGAAACCGCCGAGCGTGACTTTGTGTAGCTTTCGGACGGCGTGATTCTGTGGTATGATGTCTTCAAGCTGTAACACACGAGCCTGATAATGTTTCGACCCTGCTGCCAAGGTTGACCTCACATTTCTAGATCAGACGCACCCGAACGCAAGCCGCTCTGGCGGTGCTTCGTATGCGTTTTGACGTGTTGTTCAGGTATATGAAGTAATGGCGGGGCTTCCCCCGCGCGCCAAGGAGCGACCTATATGACCAAATCGAAAAAGCTTGATTTCCGCCCCAATGAATTCGTTGTCTACCCCGCCCATGGCGTGGGTCAGATCGTCTCGATTGAGGAGCAGGAAGTTGCCGGCATCGCGCTGGAGCTCTTCGTGATTTCCTTTGAAAAAGACAAGATGACCCTGCGGGTGCCCACCCATAAGGCGACCGAGATTGGAATGCGCGCCCTGTCGACGCCCGATGTGATCAACCACGCGATGAAGACCCTCAAGGGCAAGGCCAAGGTTAAACGTGCCATGTGGTCGCGTCGCGCGCAGGAGTATGAGCAAAAGATCAACTCCGGTGACTTGATCGCCATCGCCGAGGTTGTGCGCGATCTGCACCGTACCGACGACCAGCGCGAGCAGAGCTATTCCGAGCGTCAGCTTTACGAAGCGGCACTTGAGCGTCTGACCCGCGAAGTGGCCGCTGTTTCGGGTGGCGATGAACTTGCCGCCGCGAAACAGGTTGGCGATGTGCTGGAAAGCCGCGTCGCCGCTTAAGAGCGCCGCAGGTTGAGATTATGCCGCGTCCCCTAGGGGGCGCGGTTTTTTCGTTAGGGGATGGCCTGCCAGCCGTAGGCCATCATCTGACAGCCTGTTAGCAGGGCGATCTCTGTCACCTGTTGGGTCGCGCCCAGCACATCGCCGGTCTGCCCGCCGATCTTGCGTTTGGCGATCTGCCGCACCACCAGCGCCCCGAGCAGCCCCAAAAGCGCCAAGCGCCATGCTGAATAGTCCGGCGCAACCACGATCACCACCACCCCGATCAGCACTGCCACCGCCGTCGCCAATTCGCCGGGGCGGCCGGTGCGGTTTGACAGCCCGTCGCGGCGCACCGTCGGCAGGCTGTCCATCACCCAGACCATCGCGGCGCGTGACCCGCAAGAGGCGATGACCAGCGCCCAGATCAGCGCCTCATCCGTGATCAGTTCGCTGATCAGATACCACCGCAGCAACAGCGACAGCACCAGCGCCACGACGCCATAGGTGCCGATCACGCTGTCTTTCATGATGCGCAGCCGTTTCTCTGCGGTCCAAGCGCCCCAGAACCCATCGGTGCAATCAGCGAGGCCGTCTTCATGCATCGCCCCGCTCAGCATCACCAACGCAAGCAGCACGAAAGCCGCTGTCAGCGGCGGGGTTGCCCCCATCCGTGTTAACGCCAGCCCCACGGCCCCCGCGATCAGCGCCAGCACAATGCCTACCAGCGGATAGGCCCAGGCGCTGCGGGCCGGGGGGTGCTGCGGCTCGGTCGGGAAGTGGAAATGCGGCAGGGGCAGGCGGGTCAGCAGGGCAAAGGCCACCGCGATGTCACGGGCGCGAAAGGCGTGCCTTAGGGTGGTGATGTCGGGAATGGCCATTATTTCGCCCCTTCGGCACTTTCAGCGCCGACAGGCTAAGGCTAGAAACGATTGAATATCAATCCGCAAAGGGCCGCATATGAACACGTCTTTCGCCAGTCTTTCCGAATTTCGCAGTCTTCTGCGCGCTATGCCCGCCTGCGACAGCGCCGCGATGGAAGAGGCGCGCGCCCATGATAGCATCCTCACGAAACCTCCCGGTGCGCTAGGCCGGTTAGAGGAACTGGCGATCTGGTACCGAGGCTGGCGCAGCGGTGCCCGGGCCGAGATTGCAGCGCCTCAGATCATCGTTTTTGCGGGCAACCACGGGGTTGCCGCGCGGGGTGTCTCGGCCTTTCCGGCAGAGGTGACCGCGCAGATGGTGGCGAACTTTCAGCACGGTGGGGCAGCGATAAACCAAATCGCGCGGGTGAATGGGGCGAGCCTTGATGTGGTCCCGCTGTCATTGAACAAGCCGACCAAGGATTTCACCGTTGAGCCCGCGATGGACGAGGACGAATTCCTCGAAGCGCTGCGCGCCGGTTGGGAGGCGGTGAACTCCGAGGCCGATCTTTTGGTCGTGGGCGAAATGGGCATCGCCAACACCACCTCTGCCGCTGCCCTTGCCAGCGCGATCTTGGGCGGCGGGGCCGAATTCTGGACCGGGCGGGGCACTGGGGTGGATGATGCGGGCCTGTCGCTGAAAACCGACGTCGTGGCCGAGGGCGTTGCCCTGCACGCGGACAAGGGTGACGGGTTGGAGAGCCTGCGCCGCCTCGGTGGCCGCGAACTGGCCGCGATGGCCGGGGCCATGGCGCGGGCGCGGCAGCTGCGCATCCCTGTGATCCTAGATGGTTTCATCTGCTGCGCCGCCGCGCTTGGCCTTGCGCGCACCACACCGGGCGCGCTGGATCACTGCGTTGCGGGCCACCTCAGCGCGGAAAGCGGCCACCGGCGTCTGCTGGGCGCGATGGACAAGGAGCCGCTGCTGGAGTTGAACCTGCGGCTCGGCGAAGGCTCTGGCGCAGGCTTGGCGATCGGCATCCTCAAGACCGCCCTTGCCTGTCACGCAGGGATGGCCACCTTTGCCGAAGCGGGCGTCAGCGACGCATAGCGCGGTGCCGGGCAGCCCCCGGAAAGGGGGCTAGCTGCCCGGTTCAGGCGCTTTCCTTGCCCTTGCTTTCACCCAGATTGAGAAAGGCCGTTTCCAAGTCTTTCTGCAATTCTTTCGCCCGGGCGACATAGGCGGCGTTCTGCGAAGGGGGCACATCCGGGCGCCAGAGGGCTGCCAATTCGCGGACCGAATCCCGGTCATGGGCATAGAATAGCTTTTGCGCCTCATTCGCTTCGAAATCCGAAAGCCCCATGTTTTCCAACACATAGCGCCCGGCTCTGAGGGAGCTGTCGAACATCTCGCGCACGATGTCATTCGACCCGGCCTGATAGTGGCGATAGACCTCTTCGCGGCCGCGCGCACGGCTGACGAGATGCAGATTCGGGTTCTCCTTGCGCGCGTAAGAGATCAGAGAGACCGCCGATTTCGGGTCATCAAGCGCCACCACCAGCACGCTGGCCTCTTGCAAACCCGCCTTGCGCAGGATGTCGGGCCGCGTCGGATCACCCAAAAAACCTTTGAAGCCAAAGCGCCGCATGACGGCGATGGTCTCTGGGTTGTGGTCCAACACGACGGTTTGAAAGCCGCTGGCCTGTACCATCCGGTTCACCATCTGCCCAAAACGCCCCACGCCCGCGATGATCACCGGACCGCTGCTGTCGATCTCATCGGCGATGACGGGGGCGCTGTCGTCAAGGCGTCGGCTGATCAGGTCGTGCAGGATAAACAGCAGCGGCGTGATCAGCATGGTCAGCGCCACCACCAGCAAGAGTGTCTCGGCAATCGGGTCGGGCATGACACCGGTGGCGAGGGAGAAGCTGACCAGCACAAAGCCAAACTCCCCGGCCTGCGCGAGTGCCAGCGTAAACAGCCAGCCATCGCGTCCTTTCAGACGGAACAGGCGGCCCAGCACCATGAGGATCAGCGCTTTGACGATGATGACCAAAAGCGCCATGGAGATCAGGATTAGCGGTTTTTCGAACAGCAGGACAAAGTTGATGCCCGCGCCGACGGTGATGAAAAACAGCCCCAAGAGCAGCCCTTTGAAGGGCTCAAGGTCGGTCTCTAGCTCGTGGCGGAATTCGCTGCTGGCCAAGACCACACCGGCGAGGAAGGCACCAAGCGCGGGTGAGAGCCCGACCACCGTCATCAGCGAGGAAATTCCCACCACGATCAGCAGCGCCAGCGCCGTGTACATTTCGCGCAGTTTGGCAAGGTGGATATAGCGGAACACGGGCCGGGTCAGGTAAATGCCGACGAGGATGATCGCCGCGACGGCCCCAATGGTCACCAGCGTCACGCCCCAGCCGGGCAGGCTTTGGACAAAGGTCTGGGCGGCATGGGCGGCGTCATTGCCGTGGCTGGCCTCCGCGCTCAGATGCGCGTTCTCGACCTCTTGAGGATCAAGTGAAATCGCCCCGTTGGGCATGATCCCCCCGGCCAGCCCCGTGGCCAGCAGCGGCAGGAAGGCGAGGATCGGGATCACCGCGATATCTTGGGTCAACAGCACTGAGAAGACGGATCTGCCCCCCTGTGTTCGCATCAATCCCTTTTCCGAAAGGGTCTGCAACACGATCGCCGTGGAAGAGAGCGCGAGCGTCAGACCAATCGCTAGCGCCACACGCCACGGCTGGTCATAGGCCATGGCGATGGCCATCAGCGCCGCCGTCGACAGCAGCACCTGCAACCCGCCCAAGCCCAAAAGCCGATGCCGCATGTCCCACAGCGCCCGGGGCTCCAGTTCCAACCCGATGAGGAACAGCATCATCACGACGCCAAATTCCGCGAAATGCTGCACGTCCTTCGTCTCGGACCCGACGAGGCCCAGCACCGGGCCGATCAGAATGCCCGCGGCGAGGTAGCCCAGCACCGACCCAAGCCCCAATCGCGCGGCAATCGGCACGGCGATCACGGCGGCAGCCAGATAGACGGAGGCTTGGAACAGGAAACCTTCCATTGCGGTCCTCTCTCAGGGTCAGGTGGGCAGCGGCCCGTCTTGTTTCAGTTGGTCCATGACGATCTGGCTATGCACCCGGCTAACGGCCTGATGGGGCAGAAGAACATCGTGAATGAGCCTGTTAAGGCTTGGCAGATCGTCACAATAGACCCTCAAGAGATAGTCCGCATCCCCCGTCATCGTCCAAACGCTCACAATCTCAGGACGGGTGGCCATAAGCCGCGCAAAGCTGGCCGAATGCTCTGGCCCGTGGGTGCCCAGATGCACCTGCACAAAGCCCTGCACATTGAGCCCCATTCGCACCGGATCAAGCCGCGCATGATAGCCGCGAATATAGCCCTCCGCCTCCAACCGCTGCCGCCTGCGCCCGGCTTGGCTGGAGGATAGGTTGAGTTCTTGGCCCAGTTCCTGCGCCGTGAGGTGGGCGTTCTTTTGCAGTGCCGTCAGCAGCCGCCGATCTGTTTCATCCAACATGATGCGTATTTCCCGCATGGTTTATGGGTAATATGCTCTTCTTGCGCGAAAATTACCAGAACCATGCCGCGAAACGCGCAAACAGCGCGGAACGTGCATCGTATCATGGGCCAAATCCCAAAAGCAGAGGAGACTGACATGGGCCCTTTCCCACATGACGCCCCGAAATCGCAGATCACGGCAGAGAACCCCGCCGGCACCGATGGTTTCGAGTTTGTTGAATTTGCCAGCTCCGACCCGCAGGCGCTGCGCGATGTCTTTACCAAAATGGGCTATGCCCATGTCGCCAATCACAAGACGAAAAAGATTGAACTTTGGCAGCAGGGTGACATCACCTACGTCCTGAACCACGACCCCGAAAGCTTTGCCGCGCGTTTCGTCGAAGAGCACGGCCCCTGCGCGCCCTCCATGGGTTGGCGTGTGGTCGATGCGCAAAAGGCGTTGGAACATGCGGTCGCCAAGGGAGCCGAGGAATACAAAGGCGATGGCAAGGCGCTGGACGTGCCTGCGATCATGGGGATCGGCGGCTCGCTGATCTATTTCGTTGATCAATATTACGACACCTCGCCCTACAATTGGGAATACGACTGGATCGCGACCTCCAAACCCGAGGGGGTGGGGTTCTACTACCTCGATCACCTCACGCATAACGTCCACAAGGGCAATATGGATGTCTGGTTCAAGTTCTACGGCGACCTGTTTAACTTCCGCGAAATTCGCTTCTTTGACATCGAAGGTAAGTTCACCGGCCTTACCAGCCGCGCACTGACCTCGCCCTGTGGCCGCATTCGCATCCCGATCAACGAAGACCGCGGCGAGACCGGACAGATCGTGGCCTATCTGAAGAAATACAACGGCGAAGGCATCCAGCATATCGCAGTGGGCGCGCGCGATATTTATGACGCCACGGACGCGATTGCCGACAACGGCCTGAAATTCATGCCCGGCCCGCCCGAGACCTACTACAAGATGAGCAAGGACCGCGTGACCGGCCATGAAGAGCCGCTGGACCGGATGCAGAAACACGGCATCCTGATCGACGGCGAAGGTGTCGTCGACGGGGGCGAGACGCGCATCCTGTTGCAGATTTTCTCGAAAACGGTCATCGGCCCGATCTTCTTTGAGTTTATCGAGCGCAAGGGGGATGACGGGTTCGGCGAAGGCAACTTCAAAGCGCTGTTTGAATCGATTGAGCAAGAGCAGATCGACAACGGCGAGCTTGAGACCTCGTAAGAAAAGCACATTCGGGGAGGGGTGAAGGGGGCGCTTCGGCGCCCCTTTTTGCGCGCGGTTGCGGGCAGTCGAACCGGCGTTAGTTCGGCATCTTCAGCACGACATTGCGGCCCCGGCGGACATAGCGCAACTCGCTGTCGCCAATCGCTGAGACGCGGCCCCCATCGATACGGTCACCCACCTCAACCTTTTGATAGCGTCCATTGCTGAGCCGAACCAAGGCGCGGCGGTTCGATGGTTTGCCGTAGACCCCGATCAGATTGACGTCCCGCAGGTTGATCGCATTCTTCACCGTGGCCTGTTTCGCGACCGAGGTTTTGGACGGAAAGCGCGGCTGCACCGCTTTGGGGGCGACGCTGGCGACCTGTGCGGGGGCCACATCGCGGGCGGCGCGTTTCACGATCCGGTCAAAATTGCGGGGCCGCGTATCGGGGCGGCGTGACTGGGTGGTGGCCTGTTTCGTGGCGTTCTGGATCGCCGGAGGCGTGGCAAGTGCGGCGGCAACGGCGCCGCTGGTGTCAATGGGATCAACGGTCACTTCGGGCGGGGCGGTCGCGACAAGCGCTTCTTCTGTCTCTTCCTGCACCGACTTTGGCCGCAACTGCGGACGCAGCCCAGCCAACTCAGCGCGCGTCAGCCCATCAAGCTGCGCGCGTTCGGTGGTTTCTTCCAGATCATCGGGCCGGTCGCGGGGCCGGGCCTCTGCCAAGGCGTTATCGACCTCCGGGGCCACCGGCTCGGCCTCAGGCCGGGTCAGTGTGGCGGGCGGCTCGGCGGAGGGGCGGCCAAGGTAGACCAGATGCCCATCGGGGCTGAGCGCCCCTTGGGCTGAGGGTTTGACCAGACCGCGGGCGTCCAGTGCAAATTGCGTGCCTGCCGCTACGGGTGAGCTGACCGCGCCGGGGGCCGTATCGGTGCCAAAGGCATCGACCGAGGGCAGGGCCACGGCATCTGTCGTGCTGCTGATCGGGTCGATGCTGGTGAGATAAAGGTCGTCGATATCAATTGCCGCCGCCGGTGCCGGGGGCGCGTCCGGTGCGCGGGCCCAGATGCCAGTGGTGGCATATTTGGCGTCAATCTCGGCCTCGGTCATCTCGGTCAGGGGGCGCGGCTCGGGGTCGCGCAGGGCGTCGAGCACGGCACCGTCTTCATCGGTCAGACCGGCGTCCAAAGCGGCGGTTTCAATCGCGTCCGGCTCACCCGGTTCTGGGGGCAGCACGGCGATTTCTTCGTCGATGCTGGGCGTTTCCGCAGGTGCCAAGGCTTCGGCGGTGCTGCGCGGGCTGCGATCGCCAAAGAGCCGCGAAAGGGCGCTGCCCTCGTCAAGGAAGATCGAGGCCCAAGCGGCGACACCTGCAAGGAAAACCAAGAGCGCCGCCGTCAGGATCAGGCCGAGGAAGCGCGGCTTGCCGCCGACTTCGTTGCGGCGACGGGCGCCGAAAACGGTCATTCGATCGGCTTCGGAGGCGGGGGTGACGGTGGCCGCGGCAGCCGGAGCTGACCGGCGGTCTTTCGATGCCTTCGGCTTGCGACGGCTGAGGAAGGCCCCACCGGAGGAGGGCGCTTCGGGCGTCAGGGAACTGCTGTCGGGCTGGGGGGCTGCGGCCACTGCCGCGGCGGCGGTGGCTGCCGGTTCGACGGGCATCTGCGGCGCCAGCGGGGCCGCGGCGGGCGAAGGCGCGCCGACGGGCAGCGACGGTGTGCTGGGCGCGGGTGCTGGCGATGGTTCCGGTTTCGCGGCGGGCGGAGGCGGCGGTGTCGCGCGGCTCGCACCACCAAGGCTGGGAGCGCTCTCAGTCCCGCCACGGCGGCTTGCGAAACCGGCAGCAGGGGCGCTGCGCGACGGCGGGGCAGAGAAATCGACCTTGCGCAAAGGCTCAGACCGCGGGGCGGCGGGCGGCTCGGCCTGTGCTGCGGCCGCTGCGGCCAGGGGCGCGGCGGAGGCCGCAACGCTGCCGCTGGCGGGGGGCGTCGATAGCGGCGCAGCCTCAGCCGGTTCTGTGGCGGGCGCAGGGGTATCCAGCGCGGGCAGGTCCTCTTTCAGGGGCGGTGGCGTTTCTTTTGGCGTGGGGGCCAGTTCTGCTTCCGCCGCGGGGGCTGACGCTTCTGTTTCCTTTGCTGCAGGGACCATTGCCGCGTCCAGCGCGGCCAGGTTTTCCTCAAGGAGCGGGGGCGTCTCTTTGGGGGTCGGCTCCAACGCCGCCGGGGGTGTTTCCGGCGATTCCTCGGGGGTGGCCAACTCGGGCAGGTTTTCCTCTGCCGGCAGCGGTGTCTCTTCGGGCGTAGCGACGAGATCAGGTTCCGCTACGGGTGTGTCAGCCACGGGCGTATCGGCCACCGGTGTGTTGGCCACCGGTGTGTCGGCCACGGGCGTCGTCTCATCCGTGTCCACGATCGGCCCCGCAGGCGCGCTCGTCACGCCGGAGATCACGATGGGTTCCGCTTCGGGGGTCACGGTTTCGCCGGGGTCCAAAAGCGCCGATGCGGCCTGGGTCATGCCGAAATGCGGCACGCCTACAAACGCCTCGGCGGCAGGGGCGGCGGCAAAGCTGACCGGGTGGAAACGGTGCTCCACCGCAAATGCTTCGGCCTCTTCCAAGGTTTCGCGGGCCACGGCGGCCACATGGCTTTGCGCGCCATCGGCGTGGACGTCGAACACCAGATCAGCCACCTGATAGGGCGTTGCCCCCTCAAGCGCCTCAGCCGCTGTGGCACGGCGGGCGGCGGTGTCCATTCCGGCGGTGTCGATGGCAAGGTATTTGATCTGCGCGTCGGGGATCAACAGCAGGCTACGCAACCCGCCAGGCTCCAACGCCGTGGCGGTTTTGCGCAAAACCGCCAGCTCCGCCGCCAGATCGGCGCTGTCGAGCGCCACTTCACCAACAAGCTGCCAGCCGCCTGATGTGCGGTGGAGCAAACGAATGCCGTCGAACGACAGGGAGAGGGTAAAATTCGGCTTCATCGGGGTCGACTTTAGCATGGGGTAGGGCGCACTTACAGACGCGCCGCAGTCTTCGCGAAGGATAGAGCAGGAGTTCGCCCAAGGGAAGGGTGCGCGCCGCGCAGGTGCTTGTCAGCGGGGGCCCGCAATGGGCAAATGGCGGCGCATTGATGCACGGAAAGGAACGAACATGCGACTGATAAATTTGGTGGCGCTGGCGTGGATGGCGGGTGCGGGGCTGGTCTCGGCCCAGCAGGGACCGGAAGAGGGGATTATCGTCACCGGCCAAGGCAGCATCGCCGCCGCGCCCGACATGGCGACGATCACGCTGGGCGTGACCGAAGAGGCCGAGACTGCCAAAGCCGCGATGGACAAGGTGACCGAAGCGGTATCTGCGATCCTGACCCAGCTTGACGCGCAGGGCATCGCGGCGAAGGACCGTCAGACCAGCCGCTTCTACCTCCGCCCGGTGCATGACCGCCGCCCCGTCGAAAATGGCGCCCCGCCGCGCATCACCGGCTATCAAGCGGGCAATTCGGTGACCGTAAAGGTCCGCGATCTGGACCGTCTCGGCGCGATGATGGACGCGGTGATCGACGAAGGTGCGAATGATTTCAACGGTTTGGAATTTGGTCTTCAAGATCCGAAAGACGCGCTGGCCGAAGCGCGCAAAGCCGCGGTTGCCGATGCCACCGAACGCGCCCGGCAATTGGCCGATGCCGCGGGGGTGAAGCTGGGCACGCTGATCCGCATGACCGAGAATTCGCATTCCCAGCCCAAGATGTTCGAGGCCGCCCGCATGGGCATGGCGATGGACAGCGCCGTGGCCGAAGGCGAGGTCGAGCTGCAGGCCGAGGTCTCTATGACCTTCGCGATTGCGCCGGGGCAGTAAGCCGCCTTGGATAAAAGTTCCCCCGCCGAGGTGATCGGCGGGGGCGAAGGTTTAGCTGGTCGCTTTGGTCAGCGCTTGATCGAGATCGGCGATCAGATCGTCGGCGTCTTCGGTCCCGATTGAGATGCGCACCACGCCCGGCCCGGCCCCCGCCGCTTCCTGCTGCTCTTGCGTCAGCTGTCGGTGGGTGGTCGATGCCGAGTGGATGATCAGCGAGCGCGTATCGCCCAAGTTCGCCACATGGCTAAAGATTTCAAGGCTGTTGACCAGTTTCACGCAGGCGTCATAACCGCCTTTGACCGCAAAGGTGAAAAGCCCGCCCGCGCCCTTAGGACAGACCTTTTGCATCCGCTCGCGATAGGGCGATGACTTCAGCCCGGCGTAGGTGACGTAATCAACGCGGTCGTCCTGTTCGAGCCATTCGGCCACCTTCACCGCGTTCTGCACATGGCGGTCCATCCGCAGTGACAGGGTTTCGATCCCCATGAGCGTGTAATGCGCCGCCTGTGGGTTCATCGTCATCCCCAAATCACGCAGCCCAATGGCGATGCCGTGGAAGGTGAAGGCCATCGCGCCGAAGGTCTCGTGGAACTTCATCCCGTGATAGGCCTCCTCAGGCTGGCTGAGCGAGGGGAATTTGTCATTGGCGGACCAGTCGAATTTGCCCGAATCCACGACGCAGCCGCCCATGACGGTGCCGTTCCCGGTGAGGTATTTGGTGGTGGAATGCACCACCAGCGTCGCGCCGTGTTCAATAGGGCGGCAGAGGTAGGGCGTGGCGCTGGTATTGTCGATGATCAGCGGAATGCCCGCCGCATCGGCGACATCGGCGATGGCACGTACATCCATGATATAGCCGCCGGGGTTGGCGATGGCCTCGCCAAAGACCGCGCGGGTGTCGTCGTCGATCGCATCGGCGACGGCTTGCGGATCGTCGAAGTCGACAAACTTGCAGGACCAGCCAAAGCGTTTGATCGTATGGCTGAACTGCGTGACCGTGCCGCCATAAAGACGGGTGGAGGCGACGATATTCTTGCCCGGCCCCATCAACGGGAACAGCGCCATGATCTGCGCCGCGTGACCCGAGGAGCAGCAGACCGCCCCCACACCGCCTTCGAGCGTGGCAATCCGCTCTTGCAGGACGGCGTTGGTGGGATTGGTCAGGCGCGAATAGATGTAACCCACCTCTTGCAGGTTAAAGAGAGCCGCCGCGTGGTCGGCATCGCGAAAGACATAGGCCGTGGTCTGGTAGATCGGCGTTTGTCGCGCACCGGTGGCCGGGTCGGGCGTAGCGCCTGCGTGAATCTGCAACGTGTCAAATTGATGTTTGGGGCTGTCGGCCATTGGTCTGTCCTTTCAGAAAAATGGATTTCGCGCAGCCTAGGCGCAAAGAACCGTTCAGACAACGGGGGACGGATCGCTCAGCGCATCCAAAAACCGTTGGATTTGATCCGGTTGCGGATCGCCTGTTCGCGGCGCGGTAGGTTGTCTTGATCAAAGAGCGCGCGCACTTTGGCGCCGCGCCCCTGATAGACCATCCGCTTGATCGCATCGCGTTGTTTGAGCAGCTTTTTCATCTGGTTGGGGGCGGTGATGGTCTCTAGAACCTCGATCGCATGGTCGCTTTCGCGGGCATAGAGCAGCGGCAGAAAACGGTAGTGGCAGGTCACCGTGCCATCCAGCAAGCCAGAGGGCAGGGCATCCCGCCCGCCGCCGAGTGCGTGGATCACCAGCGGCAGCACGATCTGGTCGAGCCATGGGTCAAAGCTCTGCGCGCAGAGTTCCACAGGAGGATCATCCCGTACCGCCAGCGCATAGCGCAGAAACAGCGCCCCAAATTCGCGCGGGCAGCGGTAGTAGAAGAACCCGGCGTTAAAATAGAGGTAACGGCGCCAATATTCATCCGGCTGGCTCAGGTCGAGGCTGCTGGCGAAGTCGAGGTCGAACTTGTCGTAAAGCGACTTCCAAAGCGCGGTATAGCCCGGCCCGTAAAGCTGCGGCTCAGGCCATGTCCCTTCGCGCCGCAGGGAGGCCGATGGCCGGTTGAAATCAAAAGGCACGGCCGCCAGATCGCCAGTGATCAGCGTATCTGTGTCAAAGAAAACAAAGGGTTCACCCGCAGGAAGGGCGCTCAGCATCTCGATTTTGTTGCCATAGGGGTAGGCGCTGCCGAAATGCTGGCTCTCGAAGGGGATGAACTCTGCCCCGAGGTCGGTCAGCGCCTCACGCAGCGCGGTGTCGGTGATGCGCGGGTCGTTGTCCCAAAGCGGGCCGGGTTGCGGCTCGGCGATCAGCAGGCGGCCTTGGAACTGCGGGCAGGAATGGCGCAGAGAGGCGGCAAAAAGCAACGCTTCATAGGCCAGCCGGCCCTGTTGCCCCACGATGACGACGTTGAAAATTTGCGGGGAACGCGAATTGCGTGTCATACTTATGTGCGGCCTCATGTTTTTTAGCCAGTATAGGGGCAGGCGTCTCTTGGCAAAAGCCAGCAAATTGAGCGGCCTGCAGGAAGGTTCGGAATGTTCGATTTTGTCTTTGCCGTGATCGCGATCAGCTTCGGCGGTTCAGCCGCCCCTTTTGACGGGGTTGGCCGACCGGATGCGCCGATGACGGTGCAGGCCCCGGCGCGCCCCGCAGCACCGGCCAGTCCGGCAGCACCTCTCGCACCCGCAGAACCGCCGCGGGCGTTCCACATGGCAGCCGTGCCCCCCGGATTGGTTGCCGAAGATCAGACCCCCACGGGCCGGTTCACAACCGCCGCGGAGGTTAAGCCGATCCTGAACGCCACGCGCGGCAGTTGGATCGCGGTGCGGGAGTATGACGGGCAGGACCTCGTCTATGTCACCCATCTGTGGAGCTGGCGCTGCGGGCTGGCCGCCATGGCGATCGCGGTCAACGACGCGCCGATGCAGGACTGGCCGATGCCCCCTTGCCACGAGGCGCTGCCTTCGCCCAATGCGATTCTGGATGACGATCCGCAGCCGTATCTGACGTTCGGCCTCGGGTCTGTTCAGACGGTTCGGGTTCAATTGGTATACGACGATCTCAGCATGGAGCTTGAGGCGTTTTCGCGGGGGGATGTGCTGATCCCGTGAGGCGGGTACGTTGCCGTCGCGTACAGGATTGAACCAACGCCACGACCGTAGCGGTGGCGGAAATCAGTGTCATCGTAGAAGGAAAAAGTGGTGGGCGACCCTGGAATCGAACCAGGCGTGCGTCTCCGCGAGGGAGCCGCAG